>Ga0082212_10002558_pt1 | contig 26457 bp, 22 predicted proteins | sample TergutNt197P3_FD_71548 | JGI IMG/M metagenome (GOLD analysis project Ga0082212, IMG submission 71548) | Neocapritermes taracua P3 segment gut microbial communities from Petit-Saut dam, French Guiana - Nt197 P3 | ecosystem: Host-associated > Arthropoda: Insects > Digestive system > Gut ...
CAGAGATTATCTCTTCTAGCGGCCTGATTTACTAAAAGCGCATCAGTCTGTCTCAGTTTTAGGGATATAAGCGTTTTCAACAACATCTCCGCTCATTGTTTTTAATATGGAGGTGGGGTTATTTTTTTCATGAATTTCCAAAGCATGTTCAAGCTTTTTTTTGATCTCACTATCCAGAGAAACCCAGCTCATGCGCCCTTTACATTTGGGGAACTTTGAGCAACTCAACCACGGACCTTTTGCTCCTCTTCTTAGGTTAAGCTGGCTTTGACATTTAGTGCATTTTATATCCGTTATAAAAGGAGGCGTTTTTGGTAAAATTACACCTCCCTTTTTATCGAGGTTAATGATCCCGTTGCATTTAGGATAATCTACGCAGCTTATAAAATGGCCAAAAGGCCCTTTTTTTAAAACCGTCGGGCCTCCGCAGTTTATACATGACAAGTCTGTGACAGCAGGTTTAGAAGGTTTTCCTTCCTTATCTATGGGAGCCGCGTATTTGCACTCCGGATAAGATGAACAGCTTAAAAACCGTCCATTCTTTCCGAAGCGGTAAACGGTGCCGCTATCGCATTTAGGGCATTTGTACGGAGCAGGAACTGTTTCAGCCTTTGCATGCTTCACTCCTTCATAAGCAGCATCAAGCCTGTTTTTGAACAGTCCGTAAAAATTGGAAAGCATACTTTTCCAGTTAAGGTCTTTATCCTCAATGTCATCGAGCTGCTGTTCCATGTCTCTGGTATAGTTAATCTCCAAAATCTCAGGAAAGGCTTCAATCAGTTTATCTGTAACCATTATTCCAAGGTCTGTTGCATAAAATTTGTTTTGGATTTTCTCCGCATATTTCCTTGACTGAATTACTTGAATAATTTGCGCATAAGTACTTGGCCTGCCTATTCCTTCCGCTTCAAGTTTTTTTATTAATGAAGCCTCATTATATCTGGGGGGCGGCGTGGAAAAGGATTGTTTGGGCTCAAGGCCGAATGAACTGACGGTTTGATTCTGTTCAAGCTTGGGAAGGATAGCTTCTTCACCTGCGTTCGATAATCCAGTTAATTTGTAATGACCGTCAAAAACCAAAACTTTACCGCTGGCTTTAAACGTCAGCAAGCCTTCTTTTGTTTCCCCTTCAATAAAAGCAGTAGTGCTGTCCCATTTGGCATCTGACATCTGGCTTGAAACGAATCTTTCCCAGATAAGTTTATAGAGCACATATTGCCTGTTATCCAAAGAAGATTTTATTTTCTCAGGAACAAGAGATACATCTGTAGGCCTTATGGCTTCATGGGCCTCCTGAGCTGATTTATTGGAACTGGCATAATAGTTGGGCTTGGGCGGCAGATAATCCTGGCCGTATGTTTTATTGATATAATGCCTGACCATATTCAATGCTTCAGAAGAAACATTTGTTGAATCAGTACGCATATATGTTATGAGACCTACTGAACCTATTCCTTCTATATTGATTCCTTCATATAAATCCTGTGCTATACGCATTGTAGTTTGTGCGCTTAAGGAAAGATATATTGAGGCAGACTGCTGCAAGGTGCTTGTTATAAAAGGCGCGCTCGGCCTGGAGGCAGCCATTTTTGTCTGAACGGAGCTTATACTCCACTTTACAGAAGAAGGCACAAAATGCCCTTCAAGCTTTATTGCAGAACTGGATGAAGGAGCTCCTTTAGGAGGAGGATATTTGGCGGTATTGTCCAATACAAAGCCTGCCGCACAAGCTAATTTTAAAGTTTCATCTAAATTTTTAAGCTCACATTTGTGCCCTCTGACCTTTAAAAGTTCCGCGGAAAATGCCTCATGGGCAGCCAGCCATGTATTTTTTTCCTTTTGAGTCCGGCTGTCATTTGATTCTTTCGCTGTGTCTTTTTTCCCTTTCAGCCATTTTTCCCATTGTTTTTGCAGGTCATTGCTGTGAATAATATCAGTAGTAAATAAACCGGTAATCTTCCAAAATTCGTCAGGGATAAAGGCTTCAATTTCCCTTTCTCTTTCGACTAGAAGCCTTACGGCAACAGATTGTACCCTTCCGGCGCTAAGCCCTCCGGCGACTTTTTTCCAAAGCAGAGGGGAAGCCTGATATCCAACTATCCTATCAAGGATTCTTCTTGCCTGCTGAGCGTCAACTACGTTCATGTTTATGGCTCTTGGGGTTTTTATGCCGTTTTTGACCGCTGTTTTTGTGATTTCGTTAAAAGATATTCTCTTGGCTTTGTCGGATTCAATTCCCAAAACCGCGGCTAAATGCCACGCTATGGCTTCGCCCTCCCGGTCGGGGTCTGTGGCGAGATATATATTGTCCGCGCCTTTGGTTTCTTTTTTCAGCTCTTTGATTATATCGCCCTTGTCGCGTATATTTATATACCGCGCCTCAAAATTATTTTCCACGTCAACGCCGAGCTTGCTTTTTGGCAAGTCCCGGACGTGACCTTTTGACGCTATGACTTTGTAATTGCTCCCCAGATAACCTTTGACCGTGTTCGCCTTTGCCGGCGATTCCATTATTACTATATTTTTCATCTTTGTATAAAAAACCTCCCCGTTGTGTGTATGTTTATTTATTTTTTTAACAAACCCCCTGCGGCGTTCCGCCGCTTTCCCCCTTTCAAAGGGGGGCTTTTATTCTTTCGCCTGCGCTGGTTAGCCCCCTTTTGAAAGGGGGTGGCAAATGCGTAAGCATTTGACGGAGGTTTGCTTATTTTTACCTTTTTACAGACTTATAAAACTTTCGCTTATTTTATAATAATCTCCCGGCAGGGACGTTATTATTCCGTATAACTCAAGAAAAGTGAGCGTGTTCATGATTTCCGATATAGTCATTCCGGTATCTATATCGTTTGCGTGAATCTTTTCGTCCTTTTTTGCGTGAAACGCCTCGAAAACCCTGAGTTCAGTTTCGCTTAATATTATTTTCAGAGCCGACAGTTTTTCAGACAGGCTCACTTCCGGTTTATTTATATTTTCCTGCGGCACGCCGAGGTCGTCGCGCCCTACATTTTTAATTTCCGCGTTATCCGATTTTATTTTGTCAGATAATTTATTCACGACTTTTTTATTTTCTTTATTATTCTGGTTTTCCCTGTCTGCTTTTTTATACTGATAATTCGCTTTGTTTTTATAATACCAGCAGTTTTCTATATTTATTCTATGACTGTACAAATGCTCGTATTCCGATAATATATCATAGGCTTCGGTCACTATCCCGGCCTGGTCTTTAAGCAAACTGTTGCAGCCCCTGCTGTTTGGCGCGTTTATATTTCCGGGCACGGCGTATAATTCGCGTCCCTGAAACAACGCCGTTTTTGCCGTAATCAAAGCCCCGCTTCTGTAATCCGCTTCAACTACGAGAACAGCCTGAGATAATCCGCTTATTATCCTGTTTCTTACCGGGAAGTGAAAACCTTTCGGCTCAGTCCCCGGAGGGTATTCTGTCATAATCAGTCCTTTTTCGATGATTTTATCCATAAGGGCTTTGTTATTAAACGGGTAAACCCTGTCTATCCCGCACCCGAAAACTGCTATAGTAAACCCGTCGGCGATAAGACAGCCTTTATGCGACGCCGAATCTATCCCCTCAGCCATGCCGCTCACAATAATTGCCCCGCACGACGCAAGCTCTCTGGCTAAGTCATACGCCGTTTTCTTGCCGTAATCCGTCATTGTTCTTGTGCCGACCATCGCCACGCATAAATTATCGTCTATATCCGGCAGTCTGCCTTTGTAATACAATACAACGGGAAAAGCCCTGATACTCCTCAGTCTTTTAGGATAAAGCCTGCTGTCGCAGTTTAACACAGAGACATTGTTTTTAGCGCAGAACTCAAGAATTTTTTCGGCATCTCCCGTATCTTTGTTGCACAGCCTGTCAAGAATGCTTTCTTCCATATCTATTAAAGCGCATTTTTCTTTCAGTTCGTCTTTTTCAGCCGAGAATATATTTTCGGCGTTGCCAAATATGCCGAGAAGTTTTTGAGGGGTCGCGCTCCCTGCCCCGCAGGCGTTGGACAGCCATATATAATATAAATCGTCCGGCATGATTTTTTGTTCCTTTCTGTTTATTAATTTATTACATTCCAAAATGCTGATACCATCTTGCGATAATTGTATCGCGGTTTGCCCAGAGATATTTTTGAATTTTTCTTAAATCATTAGACGGAATCTGCCCTTTATTATGAACTAATTCAATATCGTCTCTTTTTATCCAGAATTTAGTCGCGTTTTCTGCCTGACTTCCTTTTGAAATATGAACATGAATCGGCTCGTCGTTTTCATTGGACCAAAAATATATGCAATAACCCATAAAATCCAACAACGCTTTAGGCACTTGGAATCCCTCCCCGTTCTCTTGCCATTTCCCAAATCAAAAATGAGTTTTTGTGTAAATAATTTTCTAATTCCATCAATTCGTCTTCGGAAAACCCGTAAGTCTTATCAAATAAATTATTCGGTAATTTCCCCTCGGCAAAATCAAATCCGTTTTTGTTCGCTCTTTCAAAACGTACTGATATTGAATCAAATTTATTAATTTCCTCAATATTTGAAAATGTCAATATAATATCGTCAACAGTCGAATAATAATTTTTCATACTTTAAATCCTTCCTTTCCAATCTCCCACAAAACAATCCCAGCCGCAACAGACACGTTCAGGGATTCGCTGTTTTTATTTATAGGGATAATAATTTTCCCGTCGCAGATTTGCACGATTTTTTCATCAAGACCATTCCCCTCGTTCCCGAAAACTACCGCGGTTTTTGAATTAAAACTTACTTCTTTTATCGAACGGGAATTTTTATCCAAATGCGTCGCAAATATATTATATCCGTTTTTTTTCAGATTTGCAATATCTTCTTTTATATTTTCGCTGATTTTTATGCTCTGCCGGAAAACCGCGCCCATTGCCGCCCTCTGGGTTTTACCTGAGTATATGTCCGCGCAGTCGTCCGAGAGAATTATATCAACGTCGCATAATGCGTTCGCCGTTCTTATAATTGTCCCGACGTTTCCGGGGTCTCTTACTGAAACCAATATTATCACAGGTTTGTCATATAACAACGGCGCGCCGGGGGCGTCGCGCCCTGCAGCCGGCTTTTCTATGACGCACATGATTCCCTCAAACGCCTCTTCGTCCGTGATTTTTTTATATATCTCACGCGTTACCGTTATCACATCGCAATCACAATCACAATCGTAGGGCGCGACGCCCCCGGCGCGCCGTAACTGAGGGAGCGGGACGTCGGGGACGCCGTCCCCTACGCAGATTATATATTTTATGTTTTTTCTGTATTTCGAGTTTAACGCTTCGTTCAGCAGTTTTATCCCCTCGACATAAAAAAGCCCGGTCTGATTCCTGTATTTTTTTTGTTTGAGTTTGCGTATTTCCGTTATAAAATCATTGTTTTTTCCCGATATAAATTTATGTTCCACGATTTTTTTCCCGTATCTTTAATTAAATTTCGGGGGCGGCAAAAACGCCGCCCCTACATAAATTACACAGATATTTTAAAGCCCGTACAGCTTGCCGTTTGTTATTTTCATGCCCACAATCTGGTTGAGCAGCCATCTTGTAACGGTTATAGCCGTAAACATAGATATAAGAACGCCCATGAACAAAGTCACGGCAAACCCGATAATCGGACCTGAGCCAAACCCCCAAAGCACTACGGCGGCTATCAATGTGGTTACGTTAGAATCCACAATTGCCGTGAACGCCCTGTGGAATCCGCCGCTGACCGAAGCTTTTATTGTTTTTCCGCTCCTCAGTTCTTCTTTTACCCTCTCAAATATTATTACGTTAGCGTCAACCGCCATGCCTATTGATAAAATAATCCCCGCAATCCCCGGCAAAGACAAATTCGCCTTGGTTATAACAAGCGCGACGCCCATTATCGCGATATAAGCCACAAGGGCTATAGCCGAGATAAATCCGGTAAGCCTGTATATAACAGTCATAAATATCATTACTAAAATTATGCCTATAAGCCCGGCAATCAAACTTGTCTCAAGCGATTTTTCCCCAAGCGCGGGACCTGTGGCAGTCAACTGAACGTCTGTGAGCTTAAACGGCAGCTGCCCCGCCGAAATCAGTCCGGCGTAATATTCCGCCGTGGCTCTCGTATAGTTGCCCGTGATTATGCAGCTGTCGGAATTTAATTCATGCTCGACCCTCGGTTTCATCATTTCGCTGTCGTCCATATATATCGCGATATAGTTTTCGCCCTCAGGTTTGGACGCGGCGATTCTTGTAGCCTCAGCCCATCTTGCGACCGCGTCGGGTTTGAGTTTCAAGCTTATAAGATATTCGTCGTAGCCTTTTCCGCCGTCGCCGAACCCCGGAGACGCGTTATCTATATCTTTTCCTTCTATTACTACATTGCCCTCGGAATCCCTGAATTCGAGAACGGCGTTCGCGCCAAGCATTTTGACCGCTTCTTCGGGATCTGATATTCCGGGTATTTCAACTAATATCTGGTTTGCGCCGCTTGCGGCGACCGTGGCTTCCGAATAGTTTAGCATATCCAGACGACCCTGTATCATCAGTACGGCTGAATTGATTTCTTCTTTCGAAGGGGTTTCGCCTCCGGCGGCTTCGTATAAAATAGACGACCCTCCGGCAAGGTCAAGACCCAGTCTTATCCCGCCGTCGTCAAACACTCCGGGGATACCCCATGCCCTGACCCCGAATAACGCGACCATGAGCAGGCATATGATAGATAAAATAACAAGCGCGAAAGATGCTATACTTTTTTTCATTTTTTCGTTCCTCTTTACATAATAATTATAATAGATGCATAATATACATAAAACGCAAAATATATTTAAAATAACAAAATTCCGGCAAATCTCAAACAGCAAATTTTATTATAACATATCCGAACCGGAAAAGTCAATAATTTTTTTTGTTATTTTATTTATTTTATATATAATGTATAAAAAATATTTTGATTTTGATTTTTTTTAATCCCCCGTCACGCGAATCGGGAGTAACTTTACAGTAAAAAGTCATGATTTCGCGCGCCACCCCTTTTAAGAAGTGGGCTTTGGATAGAAAAACCCAAAGAAAATCTAAAATAATCCGCAAAAATTTGCGATATTTTCTTCATAATCAGGCAATTTGATTGCTATTTTGTTAATTGGCGGCAAAATAATTATAAACTTTTGCATAATTTTGAGAAATTTCTAAAAAAACCTAAAAAAATGTCTTGACTTTATTTTAATTATGGTGTATTATATTATCATGACATTTATGTAAATGAGATTTACCGTGGGTAAATTATATTTACTGGTTAAAATTGTAAAAATTCGTTGGTGTAAAGCAAATTGCTTGTCAGCATTGAACCGTGTGTAAAGCAAATCGCTTGACAGTTCTAAATATTAAGGCAAAATGGGGCATAACTTATATAAATCAATTCTACGGAGAGGAGAATATTGCTTTGCCGAATCTGCTCGAAATTAAAAACGTGAAAAAATTTTACGGCAAAAAAGAGGCTGTCAAAGGCATTTCGTTTGACGTTGGCGAGGGTGAAATCTTCGCTTTGATAGGTCCTAACGGAGCCGGTAAAACTACTACTTTGAGAATGATTTCTACGCTTATAGACATAAACGAAGGGCAAATATTACTCGGAAATGTTGACGTTAAAAAGAATCCCGCAAAGGCAAGGGAGCTTCTCACATATCTTCCCGACGAAGCCGGGGCTTACAAAAACATGACCGGGATAAACTATCTTAAATTCATGGCGGCGTTATGCACCGACACTCCTGACGAGGAAAAAAAATCAATAGATTACGCGGTCTCTGTCTGTTCTTCCCTCGGCGACGCGCTTTACGACAAAATCAAAACTTACAGCAAAGGCATGATGAGAAAACTTTTAATCGCGAGAGCCGTTATGACAAGACCCAAACTCGCTATATTAGACGAGCCGACAAGCGGGCTTGATATTATCAACGGGCTTGAAGTGAGAAGTTTTATAAAATCCCTGACCGAAACCGGCATGAGCGTTCTCTTGTCGAGCCACAATATGCTTGAGATAGATTTTGTATCTGACAGGGTCGCGATAATCGACAAAGGCTTGATTTACGCAATCGGCACCCCTAAAGAACTGAAAGAAAAATACGAAGCTCAGAATCTTGAGGAAGTATTCGTAAAATGCGTAAAGGAGGCTGAGGGAACGTGAAGAAAACCAAAAGAAATAAATTTCTTGTTATTTTCAAAAAAGAAATCAGGGATTTGATAACCGTCGCGACAATAATCCCGATGATTGTAATGTTCGGTATATTTTATTTTCTCGGCGATATAATGAAAGGCATGTCCGGGGAACATAACAACGAATCGGTTCAAATAGAGCAAAACGCAAATAACGACGACGTTGTATATTCTCAAACTTCGATTATAGGATTTATCGACAACGATAATTCGGAGTTGTCAAAATATATAGAAGAGCGTCTCATGTATCTTCCGAATAATATATATAACGGGATAATCCCAGTCAATTTTGGAACCAATGACCCCGAAGAAGCAATGAAAGAACTTGAGAACTATGTTTACAACGACAGCAACGTCGAATGGACGACGCAGACCCTTCTCGTTATCCCCAAAGGCTTTGAGGAAAACATACTCGCGGGGAGATACACTTCGGTTGACGTTTATTCGTCAATAGAATCGTTCGGTTTGACCTCGATGATTTCCGGAACTTCGTCAGGTAACGTGTCAAGCGCGATAAACGGGATTTTGTCCGACGAACTGTTCAGACGTTATCAGGATAATTTAGACGCGGATATAGATATAAATTATATCAGATATATAAACTACCCGGTTTATGCCAACGATTATACTTATCTCAACGGCGAGACAGAAAACGTAAACGCGGGCATGATTTTAGGTTATGTTTCTTCACAGACAATGTTTCTGCCTATGGCGATATTCTTTATAATCATGATGGCGACCCAGATGCTCGCCGGCTCGATAGTCAACGAAAAAGCCGACAAAACTTTAGAAACTATCATGACCGCCCCGTTAAAACGCATGTCTGTGCTTCTCTCGAAGATTTTCGCCTCGGCTATATATGCCGTCACTTATGCCGTCGTGTATATAATAGCTTACAAAAGATTCATGGACAGCATGGGCGGAGACGCTTCGTATCCCGAAAATTTCATGACTGCCCTTGAGAAATTCGGCATAACGTTTGATTTGACCGCGTTCTTAATAATAGGCGTACAGCTATTTCTATCTGTTTTATGCGGTCTCGCTATCTCGATGCTTATCGGCATGATGATAGAAGATATAAAAACTTTGCAGGCATATCTTACGCCGCTCATGTTTGTAATCATGATACCGTATCTTCTCTCGATGTTTTTAGATATTAACACTCTCCCGCTGATTGGGAAGATACTTATATACGCTATACCGTTCTCGCACACTTTCACAGTCGCGACAAATCTGTTTATACAGAACTGGACGCTTATAGCATTCGGCATTGTGTATCAGATAATATTCGTCGCCGTGCTTTTAACAATCGCTGTTAGAATATTTAATTCAGACAAATTATTCACCCTCGGTCAGCTCAAGAAAAAGAGCACGGGAAAAAATAAATTTTCTTTCGGCAAGTTTAGGATTGGTTAAGACTTTAAGACTGTGTTAAGACTGCGGTATGATATAATAAATCCAATCAGTATAATGTGTGACTGAAAAAAGACTGACAGGCTGACAGTATCAGATATTTATTAAATTAGCTTTCATCTTAGTAGGGGCGGCTGCATAGGGTCGCATTAAGTGAATCAACAGCAGGTTCGCGGTGAACTGACTGTGGTCGTTCCCTACACTCCCCAAAAAATAATTATATTTTATATATTTAACGTACGGAATTTAATCCGTAGGGGCGGGGTTATCCCGCCCTCGCAAAACGACGGTATTTGGCTCAAGGGCGGGAAAACCCCGCCCCTACAACGCGAAAATCCAACAAAAATCAAATAAATTCAATCATGCTTTCGTCCCAAAGAGCGGGCGCGTCGTATCCAAGAAGATTTACGAACGTCGCCGCTAAATTTGACAATCCGAAAGCTTTTTGTTTCACTTCATATTTGTCTTTGTAAAAATCATCGGCGAATATGCACGGCACGGGATTCAGAGTATGCGCCGTTCTTAATCTGTAATTGCCGTCTTTATCGGCGATTAAACCGCCTTTTTTGTCAAGCTCATACATCTGGTCGGCGTTGCCGTGGTCGGCTGTGACGATTAATACGCCGCCCGCTTCCCTTACTGCCTCTAAAATTCTGGCAAGCTGCGTATCTACTGTTTCTACTCCGATAACAGTCGCGTCAATATCTCCCGTATGACCAACCATGTCGCCGTTCGGAAAGTTGGCGCGAATAAATTTATATCTGCCGCCTTTTATTTCTTTAACAAGTATATCGGTTATTTCGGCGGCTTTCATCTGGGGTTTTTGTTCAAACGGGATTATATCCGATTTTATTTCTATATATGTTTCAGTATTTTCGTCGAATTTTCCGCTCCTGTTGCCGTTCCAGAAATAAGTCACGTGACCGAATTTCTGCGTTTCGGAAACGGCGAGCTGGTTTATTTTTTCATTTGCGAGATATTCGCCGAGCGTCCCGGTTATTTCGGGGGGATTGACAAGATATTTTTTAGGTATATGCAAATCCCCGTCATATTCGAGCATACCGGCATATAATACATCGGGCTTTCTTATCCTGTCGAATTTGTCAAACTCATCGCCTAAATCGAACGCTTTTGAAATCTCGATTGCCCTGTCGCCCCTGAAGTTAAACAATACGACGCTGTCGCCGTCTACGATTTTCCCAATGGGTTCATTGTTTTCAGCGATTACGAAAGGGTCTAACGGCTGGTCGTTTACGTTATTTGTTTCTTTTCTGATTGTGTTTATTGCTTCGACTGCGGAATTAAAATATCTTCCGTCGCCGAGTACATGAATATGCCAGCCTCTTTCGACCATTTTCCAGTCGGCTTCGTATCTGTCCATTGTTATACTCATGCGTCCCCCGCCGGAAGCGATTCTCGCGTCGAAACCGTCAGAGTTAAGTCCGGCGAGAAACTGCTCGAATTTTTCCACGTAAATAACCCCCGACATAGGCGGAACGTCCCGTCCGTCCAGTAATACGTGAACTCTGACTTTTTTTATCCCCTCTGATTTCGCCTGTGTTATCATAGCGTATAAATGGTCTAAATTCGAATGGACGTTAGCGTCGGAGAGCAAACCTATGAAGTGTAAAGCAGAACTGTTTGACAGACAGTTGTCGCATAAGTCGCGCCAAGTTTTTGACTTGAACATTTCGCCGGATTCGATAGAATTTGTCACAAGTTTGCACCCTTGTGCGAATACCTGACCCGCGCCCATAGCGTTATGCCCGACTTCTGAATTGCCCATATCTTCATCGGACGGCAGTCCGACCGCCGTTCCGTGAGCTTTTAATTCTCTTACGGGATAATTACTGTTCAGAGCGTCAAGAGTGGGCGTATTTGCGAGAGCTACGGCGTTGCCGGGATTTTTACCGGCGATACCGACGCCGTCCATCACGATGCACACGAGAGGTCCGGCAATTCCCGTGAATTTCTCTGATTTTTTTAATACTCGTTTTGTTGAATCCATATATTATATATTCTCCTTTGAATTATAACTAATCTAAATTATACAACATTTTTTGCGTACATAACAACACAAAATCCAAAAATAAAAAAAAGTTACAAATCCAATATAAAAACTTCGTAAAAATTTCTCAAAAGTTTTCTAAAATGCAATGGGGAGGCATAATCTGATTATGACTGTAAATCAAAACAAAAATAAAAACAAAAACAAAAAAAGAAAAAAGATAAAAAACAATAATATAATCTATATGATAGAAGCCTTTATTTTAACTGCGGCGGCTGTCTTTTTATCGGTGCTTAGCGGTACGGCGTTCGGCAGTTTGACAGGGTTTTTCTGTATTATATTTGCTTCGGCTTTATTTTCGTGCGTATTGTTTCTCACAAGCCCAAGCGTTATATTGATTTCGGGGATAGCGAGTTTCGCTATAACTCTCACGTTAACCAATAATATCATAAACGCGGTTTCAAGCCTTATATATATTATCGCCGGGGCGTTTGTATATTTCGGGGTGAGAAGAAAAAAAAGCAGGACTCATATCACCGTCGGGATAGCCGTGTGTCTGTCTGTATTATACATGGGTATGCTTGTTTTATATTTTCTGCTTGAAACCGGGACGTTTTCAGTCGGGATGCTTTCTTCGATGATTGACAGCACTCTGACAAACTGGGTCGAACTTGCTATAAAACAATATAATTCTATGCTCGCGCAGTATTCAAACTCCGGGATTAACGGCGGGATAAATATAGAAGAAGCGGCGCAGGCGGCGTATCTCATGGAATCTTACGCGAAAGAAACGGTCATGAACCTGAAAGCCGTGATACCCGCGTGCTTTGTGTTATATAATATTATTATCGCGTATTTATCGACGTCGGTTTTCAGGCTGGCGTATAATATTTTTATCCCCATGGCAAACCCTAACAGAAAAAAGATAAACAATAAATACTGGCGGATAAATATTTCCGCAGTTTCGGCGGTAATTATGGCTGCGGCTTTGGTTATCAATTTTCTGGTTTCGAAAAAGCAGGAGAGTCTTTTCACTTCGATAGTGATGACGAATCTGATATATATACTCGCTCCGGGATTTTTCCTTATGGGGGTTTATTTCGCTTTCGACAGGATATTCAAGTCAAGGATAGGGGTTATCCCTGTCATGCTGATAATAAGCGCGGTAATGCTCGCTTTTATTTCGACTATGATTTTATTTATCGTAGTTTACGCTCTGCTGGCTGTATTGATGATTACGGGGATATACGCGGCGCTGATAGAATCAATGAAGCAATTATTCGACAAGGCGAAAAAAGTTTTGTTCGGCGACGACGACGACAACGACGATGATGATGATTATATGGACTGAGTTATGAAAAAAGCAAATCAGAGCAAATCGTAACAAATTGAAACAAATCGAGTTCGATAGAAAACAAATCGGTAGTGTATATGTAAATGTAATATGTAAATGTAATATGTAATATGTTAATGTTAATGTAGAAGTAAATGTAAAATGTAAATGTAGGGGCGCGCACTGCGCGTCCGCAGTCCCAACGTTAATTAATTAATGTCTTACACGGACGACCGATGGTCGCCCCTACAAACCGTCTGGCGACGGTTACGGTTACGGTTACTTTTACTCGTGGTTTTTTTATTTTTAATATTTTTTTTAAGATGATTATAAATGTAATTGTATGTTTATTTGATATGTGATATAATAATATCAATAAATACTCCCCCCGTCACTTCGTGACACCCCCCTCTATCGCCACTCCGTGGCTGAGGGAGGCTTTGACTCTATTTTAAAGGCTCCCTCTCCGAGGGGGCTGTCGTCCGCAGACGACTGGGGGAGTTAAATATGGGGAATAAATTCAAAATGAAATCAAAACCTGTTAAATCCGTCAAACCTTACGGAAAATTCAGAAGATATATCTCGGAACACAGAAGCTTTTTGCGTTTTGTCGTTAATTTTTTCTGCGTTTTGCTGATTATCGCTTTTTTCTGGTTCTCGAAAACAACGGAAGATTACGATAAATCGATAAAACTTGCGCTGATAGTTTTTGCCGTAGATATTTTATTATCGCTTGCGATTATTTTTTTAGGCATACCGTCCCAAAGCCAGAGAATCAGAAAAAAAGGCGCGGCAGATATAAAACCCCTGCTTGAAAATATGACGCTCGATTTAATTTACGAGTTTATTTTCCCCGTTATCATAACCGAGCAGAAAGGCTATATTTTATGGCATAACGGCATCGCCTCGGAATATCTCGCGCAGGAGGACGCCGGCGGTATTTTATGGAAAAGCATTTCGGCGGTTTCAAACAACCAGTTATCAATCGAAAAGTTTTATGAAAATCAAACAGATTCCGGAAATCTTCCGGCTGAAAAAACAAATAACGCTTCCCCCGTAAATGTTTATATGAACGGCAAATCTTTCAGGGTCTCGACTTATAAAATAGATTCGATAGTATCGTCCGACGTAAATGAATTAAATATTTTTATTTTTGACGATATAACCGATTTTGAGTATCTGAAATACGAAACAGAAATGAAAGACCCTGTGGCGGCTTATTTCATGATAGACAATCTCGACGAGACAAACCAGAAAATGCAGGACAAATACAGGAATGCTTCGGGGGCGGTGTCTGATTTGCTTAACGAGTTTATAGCCAACTGCGGAGGGGTCATACGAGAATACAGCAAAGACAGGTTTCTCTGCTTTTTTGAAAACAGGGATTTAAAGAATTTTATAAAATCAAAGTTCAGTATATTGGATTTGGTCAGGGATATAAAAATCGAGGAATTAAACATGCCTGTGACTGTTTCCGGGGGCGTTTCTAATATAACCGGGAGTTTATTCGAAAAAGAAGCCGCGGCGCGTCACGCTCTTGACTTGGCGTTGCAGAGAGGCGGCGACCAGGTCGTAGTCAAAGGCTTGTCCTCGACCGAGTTTTTCGGCGGCAAAACCAAAACAGTACAAAAGAGAACAAAAGTCAAATCGAGAATCATAGCGGGCGAGCTTGCCGAATATATGCAGAAAAGCTCGAATATTTTGATTATGGGTCATAAATCCGCGGATAACGACAGCATAGGCGCGTGCGTCGGGATAGCAAGATTTGCCATGTCGTTTATTAATATAACCAACGTGAATATAATAGTAAATATTCACGACCCGAATATTAAATCGGCTTTCGCGAAACTCAGGGGGCTTGAAGAATACAAGAGTATTTTTATCGACGAATCCGAAGCTTTGGATAAAATCACGGGGGAAACTTTAGCCGTTATCTTAGACGTGAACAACCCGAAGTATTTTGAATCCGAAGCGGTTTACAAAAACGTGTATAAAAGCGCGATTATCGACCATCACAGAAAAACCACGGAATATCTGAAAGAACCCGATATAGAATATATAGAGCCCGCAGCCTCGTCGGCTTCGGAGCTTGTTTCGGAAATACTTGAGCAGTCGCTTTCACCTGGAGCGTTGTTAAAAGAAGAAGCGGAACTTTTGCTTGCGGGGATATTTCTGGACACGAAGAACTTTTCAAGAGATACGGGGACAAGAACGTTCGCGGCGGCTATGTATCTGAAAGGCGAGGGAGCCGACCCGGCAGATTCACAGGCGATGGTCGTAAAGACAAACGTCGAGGAATTTACAAAAGAAGCGCAGTTTATGTCAAATATATTCACATACAGGAACACAATCGCAATATCGGTAGTCGAGGAAGAACTTACTGTTTCCGATAAAACCGCAGGGGCGAAAGCCGCCGACAGAATGTTAAGCATTGACGGCATATCGGCGTCTTTCGTGATATACAGGATAGAAGATACGGTTTATATATCGGCGAGGTCGCTTGGCAAAGTGAACGTGCAGATAATCATGGAGCCGTTCGGAGGAGGAGGGCATTTCGACATGGCTGGGGCTCAGGTGAGAAGTTCGGGGCTGAAAGACGTGTTGATTTTGCTGAAAAAGACGCTCGACGAGTATTTTGACGCGAATTAGAAAAAACCAAACTTAGTAAATAGAGGGATACAAAGTGCAAAAATATTTGAATAAAATTATATGCGGCGATTGTCTGGATGTTATGAAAAAAATGCCGGACGGCTGCGTTGATTTAATAGTGACGTCCCCGCCATACGCAGATAACAGAAAAAACACATACGGCGGCATTTCAGCGGATAAATATGTGGAATGGTTTATGCCTGTATCGGGCGAAATATTCAGGATATTAAAAGAAACAGGGACGTTTATTTTAAATATAAAAGAAAAAGTAGTTGACGGTGAAAGAAGCACGTACGTTTTGGAACTGATTCTGGAAATGAAAAAGCAGGGCTGGCTGTGGACGGAAGAATTTATCTGGCACAAGAAAAATTCTTTTCCGGGGAAGTGGTCAAACAGATTCAGGGATTCATGGGAACGGTGTTTGCAGTTTAATAAAAGCAAAAGTTTCGCGATGTATCAGGACGCGGTAAAAGTGCCGATAGGCTCGTGGGCTAAGTCAAGATTAAAAAATTTGAGCGAAACGGATTTGACGAGAGATAACGCGAAAAACAAGAGCGGGTTCGGCAAGAAAGTCGCGAACTGGCTGAATAAAGACATGGTTTATCCGACAAACGTATTGTATTTGCCGACGGAATGCTCGAATAAAAAACACAGCGCGGCTTTTCCCGAAGAACTGCCGTCGTGGTTTATCAAATTATTCACGAAAGAAAACGATGTTGTATTAGACCCGTTTATCGGTTCGGGGACTACTGCGGTCGCGGCAAAAAAACTGGGCAGAAATTATATAGGTATTGATATTATGCGTGAATATTGTGATTTAAGCGAGAGCAATATAAGAAAATCGGAAGAATATCAATATAGTTTAACAGAAACGGAAATGGCGGAATAACATGATGGATAAAAATAAATTAAATGAATTTATAAACGACAGTATAACTAATTTTCATCAGAGCAGGCTTGCTTCTTTAAATAAATACAGTCAAGCGAAGAATTGATAAAAGCGATTACTGACGCGTATTTATCATCGCAGGAAGAAACGATTTTCGGCGAATTTTTAGAAAAGCTGTCAATATTTGTTTCGCAGGAATTTAAAAACGGATTTAAATCCGGAATAGAGGGTATAGATTTAGAAATTATAGACGATAAAAATAAAATAAGATATATTGTTTCAATAAAATCAGGACCAAATTGGGGAAACAGCAGCCAGATAAAAAAGATGACAGATTATTTTGCGAAAGCAAAAAAGATTCTCAAAACGCAGAATTTATCAGGTTTAACCCAGATTATCGCAATAAACGGCTGTTGTTACGGAAAAGACTATCAGCAATACAAATCAACCGGAGATTATTATAAATTATGCGGACAGGCATTTTGGGAATTTATATCGGGCGACGAAAATTTTTATATCTCTATTATTGAGCCTTTGGGATATAAGGCAAAAGAAAAAAACGAAAATTTCAACAATGAATATTCAAAAGTGATAAATAAATTCAGCCGCGAATTTTTAAATACATATTTTTCAGAGGACGGTTCTATCGACTGGGTAAAAATCTTAAAGTTAAACAGCGAAAATAAATTGAATATATAAATACAGAAAATACAAAGGAGAATATCATAAGATGAAAGTATTGCTAAAAGAGGACGTTAAAGGTCAGGGGAAAAAAGGCGAGATAATCAACGTTTCAGACGGCTACGCGAGGAATTTTTTACTGCCGAGAAATCTTGCGGTTATCGCAGACGCCAAAGCCGTGAACGAAGTCAAGACTAAAAAAGAAGCCGAGCTTCATAAAATCGTGGAAGAAAAACAGAAAGCTAAGGATTTGGGAGAAAGGCTTTCCCAAATCACGCTCAAAATTTCTTCGACTTCGACCCATGACGGAAAATTATACGGCTCCGTCACTTCGTCGAATATCGCCGAGGAATTAAAAAAACAGGAGAATATAGATATAGACAAACGCAGGATAAATCTTGACGAGCATATAAAATCTTTCGGGACCTATGTCGTCGAAATAAAAGTATATCCCGAAATAACGGCTAATCTAACGGTTGTGGTCACGGATAACAAATAAAATAGAATAGAATAGAAAATAAAATAAAAAACAAGGGGAAGTTTTAAAGTTGAGCAATTATTCTAATTATAATAACAATAATAACAGTAACAGTATCAGCAACAGCAATAATTACAATAACAGCGGAAATAATAATTCCGACAACAGTTTTGTCTCGTCGGAATATGATATAAGAAAAATACCGTATTCTCTGGAAGCCGAACAGTCTGTTCTGGGGGCTGTTTTAATTTCGCCCGATATATACGACGATTTGACCGGGATTTTATCAGTCGATGATTTTTATATGCCCAATCACAGGGAAATCTATAATTCTATAACGAATTTGTATCTCCAGAGCCAGTCGCTTGATTTGGTGACTTTGCTGGAGAATATAGTCTCGCAAAGTTCAAGGGCGGGCTCGGACGAAGCGGTCAGAAACAGCACGAAAGAATATCTCATGCGGCTTTCTGATAACGTCCCTGTTCTCGGCAATGTGAAAGAATACGCCAGAATAGTCAAAGAAAAATCGCTGAGGAGAAAACTCATCGCCGCATCAAACGATATAATTAAAATAGCGCATGAAGATTCGTCGGGTATTGATATTATACTCGACAGAGCCGAACAGATGATTTTTTCCCTCGCTCAGGGCAGGCAGACGCAGGATTTGGTCCATGTGAGAAATATACTGGTGGACGTATTCGGGAACGTGCATAATATCGTCACCGACCCGGAAGGCTCGAAAGGCATTTCTACGGGATTTTCAAAAATCGACAGTACGCTTGTCGGCATGAACTCCGGGGATTTAATTATAATCGGCGCGAGACCGAGCGTTGGGAAAACAGCGTTTGCGACCAATCTCGCGGTTAATGCCTCGTCAAAAAACAAGACCGTCGCCGTATTTGAGCTTGAGATGTCAAAAGAGCAGGTCGTTTCGAGGATTTTGTCAAGCGAGGCTTTTGTCGATAACTATAAACTCAGGTCGGGGATTTTGACCGACGACGACTGGTCAAGAATAACCGACGCAGGTTCAAGAATATCGGAATGCGATTTATATTTCGACGACACGCCCAGCATAAGCGTGACGACTATGAAAGCCAAATTAAGAAAATTAAAGAAACTCGATTTGGTTATAATAGATTATCTGCAGCTTATACATACGGACAGGGTAAATTTAAACCGCGTCAACGAAGTATCGGAAATATCGCGCAATCTGAAAATCATGGCAAAAGAGCTTGGTGTGCCCGTTATAACCTGCGCCCAGCTTGCGAGAGGTCCCGAAAAAGACGACAGGCGTCCGGTTTTGTCTGATTTGAGGGAATCGGGGTCTATCGAGCAGGACGCCGATATAGTCATGTTTTTGCACGAAGACAAAAAAGACGCTTTCGAGGCGCATAATAAACTTGAAGTAATCTTCGCGAAGAACCGCCACGGCTCGACAGGAAAGATAGATATAGGATTTGAGAAAAAATTCCAGAGGTTTTACGATATTGACGAAACCCATGGAGATGGGTAGGCAATAATTACTCCCCCCGTCACTTCGTGACACCCCCCTCGCAAGTATGCGAAGGGGGCAAAGAATAAGCCCCAAGCCCCCTTCGTTTACGAGGGGGGAAGCGACGAAGTCGCGGGGGGAGTACAAAGGAAGTGGCGGCGTCAGCCGACTGGGGGAGCTATATAATTCACGCAAATTAATTTATATAAAATTCATAAAAAATTAATTGACTTTGACGTTGCGTAATAGTGTATGATATAATCAAGGGGGTAAATAAAATGGAATATACGGTTAAAGAATTATCGAAAATATCGGGCATAAGCACAAGAACGTTAAGATACTACGACCAGATAGAACTTCTCGTGCCGCCGAGATTAAATTCAAACGGCTACAGGATTTACGGCGACAACGAAGTTGATATTCTTCAGCAAATTTTATTTTACCGCGAGCTTGGCGTAAGCCTCGGAGAAATAAAAAAGCTGCTGAGTTTTCCCGACGGCGAGAAAGAAAAAGCGTTGCAGGAGCATTTGACCGAACTCGTGCAGAAAAAAGCCCGTATCGAAACATTGATAGACAATGTCAGCGATACGATAAAATCGTTAAAAAGAAAAGTCGCGATTTATTGTTTGGTGTTTTAATATTTATGAATTTAGAGCAAAAAGCGAAAAAATTAATAGATGAATATAACATGATTGACAACGGCGGCAATATTCTTGCCGCGTTTTCAGGCGGGAGCGATTCTTCCGCGCTGCTTTTTTACTTAATTAAGCATTTCGGGAACAACAACAATAAAATTTACGCCGCGCATATGAATCACATGCTCCGCGGTGAAGATTCCGACAGCGACGAAAAGTTTGTTATCGAAATATGCGAAAAGTATAATATAAAAGTTTTTGTCGAGCGTAAAAATATCCCCGAAATCGCGAAATTATCCGGGCATAAAAAAAGTATCGAAGAAGCCGCGAGAGACGAACGATATGATTTTTTCCGCAGGGTCGCGGATTTAATCGGCGGGAATGTGAAAGTCGCGACGGCTCATACAGCGTCGGATAATTCTGAAACCGTGATTTTTAATTTGTCGAGAGGGTGCGGATTGTCCGGACTTGCGGGAATCTCGCCGGTAAATAAAAATATTATCAGACCGTTTCTGTCATGCTCGAAAGAAGATATTCTGGAATACTGCGAAGAAAATAATATATCATATGTTGAGGACAAAACAAACGCGGACGAAAATTACACGAGAAATTTTATCCGGCATAATATAACGTCGAAATTAAAAGAAAAGTTTAACAATACAGACGAAAATATATTCAAAACAACCGAAATAGTCCGAGATACTATTGATTTTCTCGATTTTTGCGTCGATAATACAGTCAAAGATTCCAAAGAAATCGAAATAGATGCGCTTTTGACAAGCCATAAGGCTTTACAGAGAGCCGTCATAACGAAACTTTATGAAAATTGCGTGTTTCCCGATATAAAAAAACTTGAGTTCAAGCATGTTTTGTATGTCGAAGAATTGATAAGCCGGCGGCGCGTCAGGGATGCCGCGCCCTACGCAAAAGGGGGCTTATCAGGGAAATCAATAGATTTGCCGGGATTTGTGACCGTTACGGTATCTGATAACAGGCTGATTTTTGAGAAAACCGAAAATAAAAAAACAAGCCGGAACAGATAATAACAGAAAATAATAGAAAATAAAAGAATTTAGTCAGAAATAATTTACAATTTATTTAATCATGTTATAATTGATTTTGGTAAAATAAATGGAATAATGCAATATAAACGGAATTATAACCGTCATATATAAATATAAAAGGCGGGGAGGTTTAAATTTAATATGTCAAATATCAGTAACGCTGAATACCCTATGTCGGATTTTAAAAAAATTCTTGTATCGGAAGAAGAAATAAAGGGAATAATATCCCGTATAGCAAATGAAATAAACGATAATTACGCGGGCAAAAAACTTCTCATATGCGCGATTTTAAAAGGGGCGTTTATTTTTACGTCTGATTTGATAAGGCAGATAAAAATACCCCTTGACGTGACTTTTATTAAAGCGTCGTCTTACGGCAACGGCTCGGTTTCTGTCGGCGACGTGAAAGTCATAGAGTTTTCCGACCTTAACGATTATCTTAGTTTTGACATACTTGTCGTTGACGATATATTAGATACGGGGAATACTTTATGCAGTCTGAAAAGTTTTCTCAAAGCCAAGGGGTTCAGAAATATCGAATTCTGCACGCTTTTAGACAAGCCCGACAGGCGTGAAAGCCCCATCGACGTAAAATATATCGGCAAAAAGATAGAAAACGAATTTGTCGTCGGATACGGGCTTGATTTCAACGAAAAATACAGGAGTCTGCCATTTATCGCTTCCCTCGACGAAAAAATGTATAAATAAGTATATATAACAAATAAAAATACAAGTTTATATTCGGTTTATATAATAATGTTATTTTAATGTTTTGTAAAATATAATCTCAGCAATACATATAATCATAGGAGTTTTAATTGATGAAAAGTAGTAATTTGCGTATAATTTTCCTGTATCTTTTGCTTATCGTCGTTATTATTTTTATCGCGGGTTATTTTTTCGACCAGAGCAAACCTGAAAAAATCACCTACGGGGAAATAATCCAGTATATCTATAACGACGAAGTAGTGGAATGCGTGATAGACGAATCCAACGAAATCAAACTGACCCTGACAAACGAAGGGACAATCAGGGCAGGCGCGTCAGTGGTGACGCATAAACTGAACAGCCTCGGACTTTTCCAGGAAAACGTCGGCGAATTTCTGATAGAAAATCTGAATAATCCGGCGTCAAATCTGATAAAATACGACGTTATCCCGCCTTCCACGCCCGCGTGGTGGGTTCAGCTTATACCGTATTTTATAATTATCGTGATTTTGATTGCCGTATGGGTGTTCTTCATGAATCAGGCGACGGGCAGGAGCGGGAAAATGTCTTCGTTCGGCAAGGCGAGGACAAAACCTGTGACCGACGACAAGAAAAAAGTGTATTTCGCCGATTTAGCGGGAATGGACGAAGAAAAAGAAGAACTCAGGGAAGTCGTGGATTATCTAAAAAGCCCGCTTAAATTCGTCGAACTCGGCGCGAGAATCCCACGGGGCGTTTTGCTTGTGGGTCCTCCGGGGACGGGTAAGACTTATCTTGCCAAAGCCGTATCGGGAGAGGCGGGAGTGCCGTTTTATCCAATCTCTGGTTCTGATTTTGTCGAGATGTACGTCGGCGTCGGAGCGTCGAGGGTCAGGGATTTATTCGAGCAGGCGAAAAAAAGCCCGGCGAGCATTATATTTATCGACGAGATAGACGCGGTCGGACGGCACAGGGGCGCGGGTCTCGGCGGCGGTCACGACGAGAGAGAACAGACGCTGAACCAGTTGCTGGTTGAAATGGACGGCTTCGGCACAAACGAGGGTATTATCGTAATGGCGGCGACAAACCGTCCCGATATTCTCGACCCGGCTTTATTAAGACCCGGACGTTTCGACAGGCAGATAACAGTCAATTATCCCGACATAAAAGGCAGGGAAGAAGTTTTAAAACTCCACGCCAAAGGCAAACCGTTTGAAGAATCCGTTGATTTTGGCGTAATCGCTAAATCGACCGCGGGATTTACCCCGGCTGACTTGGAGAATTTATTGAACGAGTCGGCTCTTTTGGCGGCGAGAAAAGTAAAGAAATTAATCGGCATGAACGATATAGAAGAAGCCATGCTCAAAGTCATGATGGGTCCGCAGAAACGCTCAAGAGTTATAAGCGACCACGAGAAAAAACTCGTCGCGTATCACGAAGCCGGGCACGCGATAGTCACAAGGTCGTTAAGCACGTCCGACCCTGTGCATCAAATCTCGATAATCCCGACAGGCGGCGGAGCGGGCGGATATACTATGTCCCTCCCGAAAGAAGACAAGAATATCATGTCAAAAAGCGAAATGGAAGAAAGAATCGTTATTTTGCTTGGCGGGCGCGTTGCAGAAAAACTCGTCTTGCAGGATATATCGACGGGAGCGTCAAACGATATACAGAGAGTATCGACGATGGCAAGGCGCATGATAACGCAGTACGGCATGAGCGAGAAACTCGGTCCGATAGTGTTCGGCTCAGGTCATGAAGAAGTCTTTTTGGGCAGGGAATTAAACAGTTCGAGAAACTATTCCGAAAAGATTGCCTCAGAGATAGACGAGGAAGTAAAATTTATAGTTGACAACGCGTACGACAACGCTCAGAGGATTCTTGAAGAAAACATGGAAAAGCTGCATTATATTACAGATTTCCTGCTTAAATACGAAGTCATGGACGGAGACCAGTTCGAGGCTGCTATGGCTGGCAATCCAACGTTTGAGGAGCTTGACGCCATGGTTATCGAAAAGAGAAGAAAGAGCGAGGAAGAAAACCGTAAAGTGCGCGAGGAATCCGAGAGAAGGGCGAAAGAAGAAGCCGAACGCAGGGAAGCTCTTAGAAAAAAAGAGCGCGATGAAATGCTCAACAGAATGCGCACAAGACCTCCCTATCCGCCCGGTCCGAACAGTTCCGGCGGCAACAGCGGCGGTAATAGTGGAGGGAGCGGCGGAGACGGAGACGACGACGAGATTAAATTCAAGGACGGCGACGATTTATAAGAAGATTTGATATAGTAAAACCGTATCGTAAATTAATTCGATACGGTTTTTTGTTCTTAATACAAAAGAAAAAGAACGATGGCCCATCCAAAGATCATCGTTCTTGATTTCCACACACAGGGAGAGGGTAAACCCTCTTCTTGTTTTCTATATCTATTATAGCAGAAAAATATAATTTTGTCAATAGTTTTTGTGAAAATAAACGCAGTTTTTATTTATACCGACGCGTCTTCTTTCGCGACTTTTTTCACGTCTTCCAAAAGTTTCACAAATATCTCGTCGTCGCGGCAAAAATCATAGCGTTTATCTTCCATTTCTTTTAATATCAAATACGAATTATTAGACTTATAATCTTTTGATGAACCTGAATTAGTATGTGACAAACGGTTGACAAGCGGCGATGTATGCTTAAAATCTTCCTGCGTGTCATATATTTTCGCGTATTTTATTGCATTAGCGAGATAATCAAGAGTTTCAGATTTGTTTTGTTCATTGGCGGCTACCTCCGCGAGTTCATCGTAAATCTCCGCCATTCTGACAGCGTAAAACCCGAAATCGCCGTTTTCGTGTATCAGTTCATAAACTTTTATCGCCATAAGATACGCATGTTTTGACTCGTAGCCTTTTATACACTTACTATAACAAAATATTTCCTGACCCAATAATTCAGTTAAACTTTGTATATTGCCTTGGCGATGTATAATTAATTCGTCGCCTTCCCGAACACGGCTTAATAACATATTAGATGTTACATAAAAAATCGGAGCCATCATTGCGTATTCTTCTGCCTTTTTTCTATCGCCAAGTTTACTATACAGAAAGCATAGGGTTTGCATTGCGCCGTATCTAAAAGTGTTATCAGTACACTCCGCAAGAATTTTTTCGCCTATTTCAATAATTTCCTGCGAATGGTCTTTTTCTTCTATATAAGTTAACGCATACATTAAAAAATATAATACAGTCCAGTCGTTCGGAAATTCTTTCTGCGCTTCGCGCCACAATTCGAGTACGCTTTTCTTGTCGCCAATATTGTTAAAGTAATTTTCTTTTTTTTGATATTCTTGTATTCGTTCCTGTTTCCTGATTTCGCCGACGCCGAGTAAATCGTCAACGCTGACATTGTAATACGCGGCAATCTTCGGGAGAAATTCTATATCCGGGTAACATTCTCCGCGTTCCCATTTGCTGACCGCCGTAATGCTCACGGTCAAAAATTCAGCCAAATCTTCCTGCGTGTTATTTTTCTTTTTGCGTAATTCTTTTAAATTTTTACTTATTATTATATTCACAATAAAATCCTCCGTATTGTTTTTTGTTTATGTTATTTGTTTTACGATTGCAACCGTTATATAAATTATATAACGTATAACGAAATAAATCAATGACGGTATTGTTTAATTCAAGTTAAAAATTTTAACTACAAGTTTATTTTAGCGGCAAAAATATAAAAACTATTTGATTGACTTTTTTAACGGGTTTATGATATAATTGTGATATACAAAATTAAAATAGAGGCGGGCAAAAAGTCGGAAGAAACCCCACCACCGCTGAGGCGGTTCCCCTCCCCTTTCAGGGGAGGCAAGGAAATTGCGTCAAAGCCTCCCCTAAAAGGGGAGGTGTCACGAAGTGACGGAGGGGTTTTCTGAAGTTTTAGGACATGTCTATTATTATATTATTGGTTAATGCCGCTGCTCAATAAATATAAGCAGTATTGATTCATGCTTACGCCGTTAGCGGTTGCGTTGTCCGCAAGTTGTTTATATGAGGAATACAGATATTTTCCGTATAATTTTTGTATAAATTGGGATAATAATATTCACATATATAAAATCAAAACCGAAAGGAACGTGAGGATTTTTGAGTTATCCCGAAAATAACAGGCCCGTAAAAAAAGATAAAGACAAAAACGACGCGATGAAAAAAGCCGGGGAAGCGGTCAGGGAGTTCAGAATGTCGAACAAATCCGACCCGTATGAAAACGGCGGCGGCAATATACAGAGCGACGTTTTGGGCTCATACACGGGCATGTCCTACGATGGCGGCGCGCCCGAGCAGGACGCAGACGATTTATAAACGCTTAAATAAAATAAAATATACGGGGCGGCAATATTTGCCGTCCTTTTTAATATAATTTTTGTCTTGACAACATTTGAAAAGTAAGTTATACTGTATGTTATAGTAAAAGACAAAGATTAAACGGTGAATTAATGGGATATTCAAAAAAAAATAAAAATAAAAAAGCGGTATCTGCCGTATTTACAGCGGTAATACTATTGACAATAATAACGATAATATTTTTATTGCCGGGCTGCAAAAATAACAGTGAAATCACAGATAATATCACGATAGAAGCCGGGGCTTCCGTTCCTGACGCTGAAGAATTTTTCTTAACTTCAAAAAACCCGTGCAGTTATATAACCGATATATTTTCTATCGACACGAAAAAACCCGGCATAATAAAAATCGAGATAGAAGCCGGCGGCAAAAAATACAAATCGTCTTTGACAATAGAAGACACGGTTCCGCCGACAGGCAAACCCGTAGAGTTATATATCTTTAAAGACAGTAAAATAACCCCCGAAGATCTTGTATGCGATATACATGACGAGACGAAAGTCTCATGCTCGTTTGAAACCGGGCCGGACTTCAAT
>Ga0082212_10002559_pt1 | contig 26444 bp, 20 predicted proteins | sample TergutNt197P3_FD_71548 | JGI IMG/M metagenome (GOLD analysis project Ga0082212, IMG submission 71548) | Neocapritermes taracua P3 segment gut microbial communities from Petit-Saut dam, French Guiana - Nt197 P3 | ecosystem: Host-associated > Arthropoda: Insects > Digestive system > Gut ...
TAGTAAGTTGAGAAAAATCCGGGGAAGTAAAGATTAGGCAAGCGGAGAGGTAACCTCTTATTACAGAAAGGAGCTGTTGCATACCATTTTTGGTGGTTTTGCAACAGCCCCCCCCGTTTCAAACGGCAATTCCATCAAATTGCCGTCTCTGCGATGATCACCCACCGGTCACCGACTTTGCTCAAGATCGCCCGAACTTGGACACTCACGCCCCAAGAGCCAACCGGGTTGTCTGCTCATTGAAAAAGCGCCAAATAGGATTGGCTATAATTTAGCCGCGCTCTCCACCAATTCTCTAAGATCTTGAAACAAATTTTTATTTTCGGAAACCCATATCTCAATATCCGGTATTTCCTTGAGATCAAATTCGACTCCATTATTACCCTCCAATAAAATTTCCAGAACTTCTACAAGTTCTTTGTGGCCATATTCAATTTTATCCATAATAAATGGTATCGCCGGAGTTCCCAATTTTGCCAGCTTTTCTGTTTTAGCTTTTTCATCTATAGCTGATGACGTAATCTCTTCAACATTGTTTTTGATATCTTTCAAATGTTGATCCCAAAGTGGCACCCATTCTTTTGCGGTTGACCATAAGAAGGCATCGTCCTTGAGGTCAATTTTGGCTATTCTTTCAGCAGCTATTGCCAGAACATATTCCTCCAACCCATTGTTGGTGCTTTTATTAATTCTTTCTCGTATCTCAGGTAATGCAGGCGTACCTATTTGAACAATACTATCAAAATAGGGGTTATCTTTAATATACGAGTATGGATTGGAACTTGTGGCGACATCAGAGTTATTCTTAACTGCCATATCGATCGAGTCCATAATTTTAGACATGTTTTTGTCTATTGTTTCAGCTGCAGTTGTCGTTTTTGCCGAATTCCCAATTATAATAATTGTTAAGGCAACCGCCACCAGCGCAATAATAACTAATGACTTTTTATACATTATAATGAATCTCCTTTATTTATAATATCTCACAACACTTCCATATAGCCCATTTCTATATGGATCGTATGAATAATGCATAAACCGTTCCAGGGGACCCCACTTCGCAGTACAACCACCTGAAGCACCTCTGGTAAAGTGTGTAACTTCTGAAGCACTTCCATGATCCGGATTTTGTATCGAAGCTTTTCAAGAATCCTCCTCTCCGCAATTGTATTTTCGGGATTTTTCCGCTCCATTACATATTTTGTATTGTATAGTTCTCTATCCCCCCTTGCATTTCCTTCAGAGTATTAGGGAACCCACAGGCATAAGGCCGTTCGAGCTGCGTAAATCATCAAACATGGTTTTGCCGATGTAGACAAGGGCTATTGGATATTTCATGATTGCCATGACAGCAACGTCTTTCTGTTTATATGCGCCGACTTTTTTGAGGGCTTTGCTGAGTTGTAATTCATGAGCGTAGAATGTTTTGAATTGATGAATGCTGTATGTAACGTAAAGTTTTTATCAGCAAATACTCTATCAAAAGTACCATCATGAAAAGAGGGCGGTAATCAATCCGCCCTCTTTTCTGATCATCCTATTTGTTCTTAATATCAACCTTGTTATCCTGAACTGTTATCACCCGTGTTTTGCCGGAATTGTTCCAAAGCATTTTCGTTTTTATGGTGATACTGCCTTCGGCGGTTATGATGGTTATTGTCTTATCAACATCCTTGAACCATTCAGCATCGAAATTGATATTGATGGCACCCTGGGTCGTGAAATCACTGAAATCAAAAACTATGACATCTTCTGATCCCAGGATGGTGTCAATTTGTTCCTTGTTTGGCTCCAAAATAACGACATCGTTCTCAATTGTATAGGGTATCTCTACATCCCCCACCATAATATTATTGTCAAGCGGCAGCGCTTCTTCGCGTGTTACAACAACATTGTAATCTTGTCTCAAACCGTTTTCTGCGATTACAGTCAGTTCGAATCTGTTTTCACCAACATTGAGAGTATGGGCTCCAGCACCCGTAACTGTCGCCCTCTCATGATTGGCAGAAGCCATAATGTTGATACTGGTTATGCTATATCCAACTGTAACAGTATATGCCATTGTGTTCGGGTCGAAAACCGGAGTAAGCATCCCCTCGCCAACGACAAGGCTTGCTAATGTCGCGTCATCGGATAACGGGGCTACATTGACCGCAAAAGTAGTTGTTCTTGTTAAGTCATCTTCAGTATAAATGACTGTAATCAACTGCAGACCGCTGTTGTTCAAAACCGCTCCTTCCGCCGGATCAGTACTGTATCCTGTAACAGCCTGTGTGCTTGTATCGCTGTAAGTGGCGATAACGATCATCCCAGTCAAGTCAAGCGTTTCACCTTCTTTATAGTTCGTCTTGCTTGGATATGATGTTACGGTAATACTGTCTAACATCGGCATGACTAATGCTGTGTCCACGAAAACACTGAAGGATGTTGTTTTTACTATGCCCTCCTCGATATAAGTGACGTCAACGGTTTGTATACCAATAGCATTTAATATCGCGTCATTGGCCGGATTGGCACTGACAAAAGCCGTCACATCTTTTGTACTCTCATCATTGTACTTGGCCATGACAATCATTCCTGTTAGGTCCAGCGCTTCACCTTCGGTATATTCCGTTCTATCAGGATACTGAGCAATTGTTATGCTGTCCAAAATAACCTCGATAGGAATTGCCTTAACCATTATAGTGAACGAAGCGGTTTCTGTAATGTCATCTTCGGCGTAAGAAACGACAACGGTTTGTTCGCCGACATTATGGAGCGTGGTGTTATTAGCCGGGGTCGTGGCGTAGTTCATAACAAAACGGTTGCTTCCATCGCTGTACGCGGCCGATACGATCAAACCGGTCAGGTCGAGCTCTTCACCTTCTGAATAGTCTGTTTTGTTTGGCAAGGTGGAAATCACGATTTTATCCAGAGCAATGGGAACCGAATTAACAACAATCACAATCGTCGTGGTTCCCGGGGCTTCGTTCCCCTCAGCATCCACATAATCCATGCCTAATGGGTTATAGTAAATCGTTAGCGTATATTCACCTACCTTAAGGCTGTTCAGATAATCCGCGGTGAATGTTATCGCCTTGCCCGAAACAGTATAATCTTTGCCACAGACTAATGCTTCTTCATTGTTCATAATCTTCTGTATCGTATTTCCGTTAAGCGTTACAAAAGCTTCCTGATCTTCTGCAGTTCCTTCAATGATGCTGAAACCCAATGTCATGGCTTCACTGTCGGCATATAACACAACCCCGTCAGAATTAATATAGGTGGTGTTGCCAGACCTGCCGGTCAGTTTCGCATAGACAACAGCTTGCATTCTCGGGATCAAGTCGAAAGCGCTAGTGTAGTCTTGCCATTCCGCGCCGAGTCCTTCCAGTTCTTCCAACGTCATCGCTGTGTTTGAAATATAGTATTCAATCGTAACATCATCGCCGCTGTCATCTCTGGCAGTAATGGTCACGGTTTTCGTATTCTTGTACATCAACCCGAATGTCACAGTGTTCCAGAAGCTGTTCCAGGCTTTCGCGTCAATTCTTATTTCTCCTGTGGGCGGGGCAACATCCGGTATGGCGTTTACAGTAATGGCGAAGTTAGCCGTTTTCGTTATCTCGCCTTCGGTGTGACTGACAAAGATGGTCTGAGTCCCGACAGTGGTTAGGATCGCTTTGCCTGCCGGGTCAACAGTATAGTCCGCCACTTCTTTTTCGCTGCCATCGTTGTATTTAGCTGTCACAATCATGCCTGTGAGATCAAGCGACTCGCCTACGGTATATACCGTTTTCTCAGGCAAAGTTGTTATTGTAATCTCTTCGAGTACAACAGGCTTTGAAACGACGGTTAGGAAAATCTCAGTGGTTTCCGGAGCCTCATTTCCATCAGCATTCGCATACGCTTCACCCAACGGATTATAAAATACGCTCAGTGCATAACTGCCTGCTTCAAGGCTATCGAGATAGCGGCCATTAAATGTTATCGTTTCATTTAGCACAGAATAATCCACGCCGGCCTCAAGTGTGGTTTCTCCGTTCATTATCTTTTGAACTGTATTGCCGTTAAGTGATACACCAGCGGCTTGATCGAGTCCGGAGCCTTTGGTGAAACTGATATCTGTCGTCACCGCTTCGCTGTCGGTGTACAAGACCATACCTGCTGAGTTTATATACGTTGAATTGCCGAATATATCGGTCAATTTGACGTAGATAATGAGCTTGCTGTTTGGGCTGATGTCGAATGGGTTGGAGTATTCCTGCCATCCTGCTTCGAGTTCATTCAATTGATCCAAAGTCAATTCCGAAGGCGAGAAATGGTATTGTATCGATATTTCATCATCTGTGTTGGAATTGGCGGTAATTGCTACGGTTTTTGTTCCTTTGCTGAAAAGTTGGAATGGAACCGCATTCCAGAAAGCACCCCAACTGTTCATGTCAATAGAAATTTCAGCATCGATTGTGATTATGATTGGATCAATAATCTCATACTCAAAAACCCCGCAGATATCGCAAGTCCTAGTTTGTATTCCATAGGTTGTGTTAGTTGGTTGAATCCGCATCTCCCAGTCGTTAAAGATATGATTCCCACAAGGTATCATTTCCTGTAAACCGAGAAAATCTCCACATACATCACACAATAGCACCTTATATCCAATTGTATTCTCAGTTGGCGGAACCAGGACAATCCAGGAATCGCTATGGCAATCATGAGACTCAACCACATCGATTTGAAATGTCTGCACATCTCCTTCACTGTTTTCAAAATAGAGTATACCACCAACCTTACTTAACGGCGTAATTTCAACCTTTCCTGAACCAGTGAAAATCATAGATCCATCCACAAAAGAAGCGGTCAGATTATCAGTCGCTATAATGAAATTCGAGTCTGAAAAGGCAATAGAACTCGGCGTAATTGAATTGCCTTTCGCTATCGGCTCAATCCAAATTCTGGTTGTCGTATGGCTAGGTGCACTGACCTTAAGATTTGAGATTTCATTTTCTCTAGCTATGACCCTTTGCATTGCCTGTTGGTATGCCTTGTCTTTGTATGAGAATCCAAACAATTTACCATCCTGCGGCCCAATAGCTAACAGAAGCGTGTCATACATATATTTCCCAACGTTATCAACCCCGAAATGACGCGCTCCAACGGGTACCATTTGGATAGTGTATGGGATTTCCGTTGTTGAGCCGCTCAATGTTGTTACAACAACTCTTTCTACCACGAAACGTACAGGAATATTATCAATCATAAAACGGATGGAGTTATAAACATTGAACTCTGGTTCAGCTGCTTCACCACGGCCAAATTTCATAAAGTTCCCGAGACTTCTAAGCTCCCAAATTTCTTCTACAGTATCTAAGGAAAATCCGCCAGCGTCGATAATATCTGATAACTTCCCTACTGATGCAGTTAATGTGTCTGCAGCCTTTCCGGCAGCTTCAAACATCTTCATGCACTTCTTAATATTATCGATCGCCTTGAGCTTTGCCTCGATACCATCAACCAGCGAAATCATTCTATCGAGTTCATATTGTATCATCTCAGAATGGAAGAAAATGTTGACAGTCGTTTCGATAACTAATTTGTCTCCCGGTTTTAATTCTCGTGTTCCAGCCCCAGCCCCTGGAATCAATTGGGTTTTCTCAACAACTGTCCCGTCTGAGTAATGGGTTACCTGCCCTTGAATTCCGTGAATCATATGGCTAAGCCCGTAAATACTTTTATGAGAGACATTTTCCAGTTCAATTGTTATGGTGTAATCTTCACCTTCAAAAGCGGAGTCGGGAATATAAAACGTCATGTGCATGGCGCTGCCGGCGTACACCTTAATTGGATCTTGGGCGACATATTCATAGCTGAATCGTTCATCAAAGGGCATCATCGTTCCGGATAGTGAAGCTGTGACATTGTAAGTCCCCTCTTCATCACCTCGAATATACCAATGCACGGACTCGCTGCCGCCTTCTTCGACATAATCAATTGTTTGGACAGCACTTTGCTTACCGTAAACCATATCTGCAAAAGACAATCCATCCGGTAAGGTCAGTTCAGCCTCACAATCCTCAATCGTATCGGTGAGAGAATTGTTTATGACAAGCAATTCTGCGTCGAACATCTCTTTTAACCAACGGACTTCGCCATAAATTATCAAGTAGAACCGTTCTGAAACTGGGAATACCGTGACATCGGTACCATCTGATAATCTTAAGCCGTATCCCCCACCCGAACCGGGATTATAATCCCCGCTATAATAGATTGTTTTGCCGTCACCGCCACCTCCGCCGCCACCGTTTGGACCGTAACCACCCAAGAACTTTCCAGAACCGTTGAAGAAGGCCATGATGCTTAATACATCAATTTCCGCTCGGAAGGTGATTTCAACTTGATATTGGTAAATGTGTTGATTCCCTTCAGCGCTTGGATCGATTCCTGCTGCAATGATCTCGTCATAAGTCATTTCTTTGACAGACAGTTTACCTTCGACCATTGGCCTTTCGCTTAAGCCAATGCGAGGGATATTATGGATGCCGGACTGTACAGTTATCTTTAATTCCCGTATTAAATAGCCCTCCGCATAAGCCGATATTGCTAAATTGCCGACAGGCAAAACTTGACTAATCTTACCATTCTCGTCAGCTATTAATGTGCATTCGCCATCATTAGGGGTTGATACAAATATTGAGGCTCCATTGATGGGTTCAAGGGTGTGGGCATTCACAACTGTGAAATTAGCCAACCCGTATGCATTGGTTTCTGATATATCTATTTCAATCTGAGGCAAGCTTTGTGTCTCTTTTACTCCGCATACTGCACATTCCCTGCTTCTCGCACCATTGGCAAGAACCGTTGCTTCTTTTTCAGTTGACCATTCGCCGAAGATATGGCCTGCGGCTGGAATGGTTTCCGAATCGAGTTGTTCTCCGTCAATAACGCAGTAGTTTACCTTTAACCCCTCTTCTGTGCAAGTCGCTTCTTTAACTATTATCCAATCTCCCGCTGTATGACCAAGCGGTTCCAAGACTTCGATATAGTTATATCCGCAGATTGTACATGTGTTAATAGCAGAACCGCCGCGTGTACATGTTGGAGATGTCTCTATTGCTGTAATATAGTCATGTGTATGGTTATCAAGTAAGAAGTAGGGATAGCCATTGTTTTCTGCCGTATAATGGGCCGCCGAAGCTGAATAGCAATAAATCTTGAGCTTCGGGCAGTTATTGAAGCAATTCGCTGCAATAGATGTGACACTCTTTGGAATTAGGATTGAAGTTACATTGATGCATGACGCGAAGGAATAAGAAGACAGTGTTGTCAAACCATCATTAAGAACAATGCTTGTTAAGCCTGCGCAACCGTTAAAAGCGCTGCTGTCGATGGTTTTCATGCCATCATTGAAGATAATAAGTCTCAAGCCAATGCATCCTGAATAGGCTGAGTTGCCTATGGATTCCATGGAATCAGGGAATGATAAAACGCTAAGGCTTGAGCAATTTGCAAAAGTAGACTGGTTTATTATCCTTAGCCCTTCAACTAGATTGATTTCTTTGAGCCCAGAACACCCACTGAACGCATAACCGCCAATACTGATAAGGCTGCTGGGCAGAACCACTATTTGTAGGTATGGGCTCCCTCCAAACGTGTATGCAGGTATTGTTGTCACGCCTTCTGGTACTGTAATGCTTGTCAGTTTTGTGCAACCGGCGAATAACAGTGCTTCACCATAACCTGGCATACTGCTTACAGTGGCTAAACTGCGCGGATAGTTGATTTCCTCTAAGTTCGAGCAGTTTCGGAACACATAATATCCAAGGGTTGTGATGCTGTCCGGCAGGGTCAGGCTGATAAGTCCTGTACAACCAGAGAATGCCTCGGTTCCTATACCGGTCAACGTGTTTGGCAGATTGACTGTTGTCAAACCTGTACACCCGGCAAAAACAGCATTGCTAAGTGTCTCCAGTCCCTCGTTTACTGTGATTTCGCGCAACCCTGTACAACCATAAAATGCCGCGTTTCCTATTGTTCTTAGGCTGCCATTAAAACTTATGGCACTCAAGCCTGTACATCCGCTGAAGGCATCATTGCCAATGTTGGAAAGGCTGCTTGGCAGGTTCATTGTGAGCAAACCCGTGCAACCATGAAAAGCGTTATTGCCAATACTCGTGAGACTACTTGGTAGAACCACCGTCTGTAGGTATGGGCTGCCGCCGAACGTGTATGCAGGTATTGTTGTCACGCCTTCTGGTACTGTAATGCTTGTCAGCTTTGTGCAACCGGCGAATAACAGTGCTTCACCATAACCTGGCATACTACTTACATTGGCTAAACTGCGCGGATAGTTGATTTCCTCTAAGTTCAAGCAGTTTCGGAACACATAGTATCCAAGGGTTGTGATGCTGTCCGGCAGGGTCAGGCTGATAAGTCCTGTACAACCAGAGAATGCCTCGGTTCCTATACCGGTCAACGTGTTTGACAGATTGATTGTTGTCAATCCAGTACACCCACTGAACGCATTGCTACCAAGCGTTTCCAGATAATTAGGCAATATCACCTGCGTCAATGCGGTCTCGTTCTGAAACGCCCCATAATCAATAGCCTGCACTATATATCCATAGATTTCATCAGGTATCACGAAAGCTGTATCGTTACCAACATATCCTGTAACAGTGCAGTACGTCCCATTTAACACTCGGATCGTAAAATCGGAAGCGTCGGCCGCCACAAGAACGCTCTCATTATTCGCAAAACCCACAAATATAACGGTTGATAACAACATGACCACTGCAAGTACCGGTATAAGTCCCAACGCTCTAATCAATTTTTTCATAACGCTCTCCTCAAGTTTTATATTTGTGAATTTTTTAGTAACCGGTAAACCCTTCCAAGGCATGTCCACATCCTACCAAATGTTCACTCACATGTCAACAAGATATCCCGGGAATTCCGATATTTGTTCCTCTCTATCTAAGAATAATTCGCATCTGTTCCTGGAAAAACTGTCGTCATTTCACACTGTTCAAAATTTTTTTGACGAAATGACCCAACAATGCTACCATAGACATATGATGACCGTCCTAGACTTCATCTCCAGCGAGATCAAAGCCCAGAGATCAACCATTTCGAGTTTCATAGACTCAAATGGTTTTAATCGTACGAGCTTCTACAGGCTTATGAACGACCCCAACAAAATCGGCGAACAAGACATTCAGAAATTCTCAACCATCCTACAATTCTCACCTGAGAAAGAAAAGGAATTCCGTCAAATTATAAAACACGCCATCTCAGGCTACAACGAGGATGAGCGCGCCCGTGTTCTGGAGATTCTCTACAGCAACCCGACCTTTTTGGAGGACAAGCCCTCCGAGGTCGAGTCTTTTAACACAGAAGCCCATCCGGGCGGCTCTGTGAACTGTACCATTAGAACATATGAAGATATCGTCGACAGTTTCGTTTTAGAAGAATCCTGCGTTATTAAGCTCCGCATCCTTAACTGTTCTTCAATCGCCGCAATCTCCTCTCTCTACACCCTGATCAGCAAACTGCGGACCCGTGTTCAGAATTGTCCGCCCGCCGTGCAAGAAACTCTGAAAATCACCATTGAGCATATCGTAACCATTGGTCATCTTGACGCGGCTGATAAGATCAAATTGATTTTCAATATCGCCCACTCTATTCAGTTCCCCGATTATTCCGCGTTCTTCTTGAATTATTTAGACGCCAACGGCGACAAAAGAAGCGGTGGCAACAGCGGCAACAGCATTATCGCAAATTATTTGGAAAACAAGGTGCTTATCCATATCGGGAAAGACGGATTAGCCGAGAATGATAAGTACCATATCTTCCATATCTCAAACATCAAGGGAAAACGCGATTACTGTTTGGAAACCTCTGAACCAAGTTATTTTTCTTTCCACAGAACCATTTTTGACAGTCTCAAATCCGAGGTAACTCTGCATAATTCCTTTAGGTCTCGCGGCGCGGTGGAAATAAGCGAGGAACTCAGCCAGTATCCCAAACCCTACCACAACCTCCTGTTGAAGGCTGACCCCTGTCTCGATAACATCCTGCCTGAGATTTGGCTCCATGTGGCTGATGAAATAGCGGCGCATCCCGGCGCGTTTGCAAAACTCCGTAGCAGGCTTGATCGATTCAATAAATATATTTATTTGGACGACGACACTTTTTATAAGGCCAATGTTCAGATTTTGACTCAGAGATTCATGGATAATGAGCATCCCGGTTCGATCATTATTTATGACGTCCAAGGGTTCTCTGATTTCGCCAGAACCGGCTTCACATCAGAAACCGCGGAAGATTTTCCCGTGATTGATCCTGATGATCGAAGAAAGCAGCTCCGCTACATGATAGATCAAATCCAGAATCATTATGGCGATGATTCTTATCAACAGTATTATTTCGCTCGCAATGCGGGAACAACATCCCATTTGTTTGTCAAAGTCGTTGACAACAGAGGCATTTATGTGGTCAGTAACCAATGTTATGACTATATCAACGCTTCTTTTTTCTTTGCGCAACCTGAGTTGGCTAAGCTGCTTTATGATGTAGCAGCTTCTTCTCTGCCAAGCACGGACAGGGTGTTGTCTCAAGGAGAATCGCTTGTGTTTCTGCAAAATCTGCTTGAGGCCCTGTGATTGTAGATATCAACTAAGGTTTGTCAAAGATTCTTGACGTGATTGATAGATAATATGAATAAATCTTTAATCAATAGGCCCTCAGTATTTCATCCTGTATTAAACCAATTAAAAAAAGCGAGCTCATAAAAAACTCGCTTCTTCCCTTTGTGATGCAATTCCATCAAATTGCCGTCTCTGCGATGATCACCCACCGGTCACCGACTTTGCTCAAAATCGCCCGAACTTGGACCTCATGAGTAATCTTTTGTCCATAAGCTTGGGTTTTCTCAAGATCAAAATCCCTGGCTGTGTAGGAATACCTTGCTGTTATCGTCGCCAGTGACGTATCCGCCGACTCAATCTGAACGAAGTCGAATTTGAGATCGTCAATATACAGCCCTTTCCCGTTGGAGATATACGTCTGGGCGCGGTCAAGATGCCTGTCTTTGATCTCCCCTAAATAGGCGTTTTGTATCTTCGCCTCAAACGTCTTCATCTCGGGAGCGCGCCAAGCCTCAAAAAGCATCGCCAAAGAGACCTTGTAATCGTCGACGATTTTGGCTTGCTCAACCTGGGTGAGCCCGTCAGTCCGGTCGGATGTCTGAACCGGCACATTGTCCGGCTGGGCCTCCGGCGTATAATTCGTTTGCGTTATGGTATCTTTTGAAGCGAAGGTGGGATTAAACGACGGATCCGTCGCCATAACCAGTCCCAGTCCTGCGCTTACCCCAAGCAAGAACGCCGACCCAACAACAATGATTTTTCGCCATGGTATGATTCTGCCCATAAAATCACTAACCTCTCCTTAATTTAATCCCGTATAATTGGTATTATCTCTATGATTACCAATTTGAGAAGCTTTTAGTCAATACCTCAAGAAACGTCAAGCAACGCCAAGCAACGCCTTTGGAATCCTTACTGACTTGGTAATAAGGCCTCTTCGCTTTTCTTCATCTCCTCAAATTCCCCCTCGACTTCGAGAAAAGCCATAACCAGTATCGGGTCAAACTGTCCACTCATTCCTTCGGCAATAATCTCCACCGCTTTCTCATGTGAGAACGGCGGTTTATAGATGCGCGAAAACACCAGCGCATCATACACATCAACAATAGACATAAATCGCGCCGGCACAGGAATATCTTTGCCGCTCAACCCCTCCGGATAGCCTGTCCCGTCCCAGCGTTCATGATGGTAACGACAGACGTCATAGCAAAACGACATGTAGCCGTCGTGATCGTCCTGCAGCAACAACAGGATGATATCACTGCCAATCGTTACATGGGTCTTGATAATATCATATTCTTCTGTTGACAGCCGGCCCGGTTTCTGAAGAATACGGTCAGGAATAGCGATTTTGCCGATGTCATGTAAAGGTACTGATTTCAGAAACAACTTCTGGTCATATTGCGATATGTCAAACCCGTATTTTCTTTCATTGCAGACATGGTTCAGAAGAATCCCCATCAAACTCTTCGTCCTTTTGACATGAAGGCCGGATTCGCTGTCCCGGTATTCAATGATGTTGGCCATCGTCTCCAGCACTTTCTCTCGCGTGTTGATCAGCTGCGCGGCCTTTTTCTCCGCCATATTTTCAATCGTCTCATTGTAGTTTTTTAATCTTAAATGGTTGGTAATCCGAATTCTGACCACATCCGGGTTAAAAGGCGTTGGTATAAAATCCACAGCTCCCAGGCTGAGGGCTCTGCTTTCATGAACGGACGCATCTTCTGCTGAAATCATAATGACGGGAATACTCTCTGTGCGGACGTGCCTTTTCATTAATTGGAGCAATTCGTAGCCATCCATGACCGGCATAATAATGTCAAGCACAACGAGGGATATCATGGTGTTTTCGGATAATAACATATCCAGTGCTTCTGCACCGTCGGCTGCTTCCACAATCTCATAGTCGTTTTCTAAAATCCCTTTAAGAATCACCCGGTTGATTTCGATATCATCAACCAGCATTATGCATTCTTTTTTCATGCCTTCTCCTTGATTCGCGAATCGTGATTTGGACTTGACGGAGGCCTAGTACTCCGTCAAGCCAAAATCATTTAATGTCTTGCGTCGTCTTCCGAACACAAAAAAGCTCCGGTACATAGTTTGCACATGTCCGGAGCAAAAAATTACAGATAATTTTTTATGGGTCAATCGTCAAGTGACATATTTTTCGTTACCGCTTGGTGGGGAAAGGCGTGGCACCGTACACTCTGGCGTCCATATCGTAGCGCATCAGATGCATATCAAGGTCATGAAGCTCTTGATGGAATTGGTCGATACGTACCGCGTCTTTGGCGTCGAAAGCGTCGATACCACGATTAAGCAAATTGGCAAAATACGAAGTAAAGGTGGCGGCTTGTCTCAAGTTCTGTTCCTTCTCCATCTGGCTGTCCCATAAGGCTTTGTGGAAAATGATATATCTGCGTATATCAGCTTCGTTCATCTGAGGTCCGGCCGTAACACCGAATAAATACCCATCCACATATTGATGAATATTCCAAGCCGCGCCGAACGCTAACGACTTAGATGACGGACCAAGAGCGGTATCTCCAAAAAATCCTTCCAGGGACGGGGCAAGATTCATTTTGGTTTGATCGGGTTCAACATATTTCTTGGTACCGGCCGTATCCTCATTGGTATTCCCCGGGACGCCGGCTGTGGCCGGATCAACGACCAGCGGTGGTGTCATGTCGTCCGTGCTCGCAGGTTGATCTACAGGCGGAACTTGCGTAATGACTTGATTGCTTGGCTCTTCGGTTCCCGTAATAACACGCCATGCAGTCGGCCCATAGAGCCCCGCGGCAATCAGAACCCCGGCCAGAGCCACGACGCCGACTAAAGTCATTATGTTCCTGCGGCTAAAATTCATCGGTCTCCCTCCTTTTTGGTATTTGTCTAATGTTACCAAATTAGGAAGGCGGGTCCGTGTCGGTTTAGGGAAGCCTGTCCACCCATTTTTCGGGTGGACAGGCTTCTTTTCTGCCTTCTAAGTTATTTTTACGGAAGATAGTTCTGTTATCCGGGATTGAATCCTAATCCCTGATAAAAAACGTGTTTTATTGTATTTTCTTTACACTGTCTGTGGGCATGTTCGAAAGAAAATAGCGGTATTTTTCCTGAGGTATGGGCATAGCGCCCAAATCCGCTTCCTGTTCATAAAGGTGTACGAGTCGGGAGAGGTAGTCCATCAGGTCGTCGCCGATCTCATCATGGCGCAGGGCAAACTCGACGGTCGCCCTGACAAAACCCAGTTTGTCCCCCACATCATACCGTTTCCCTTCAAAAGCGAACGCATAAGTGGGTTGACTGAGGCTCAGCGTCTGGATCGCGTCGGTTAACTGAATCTCACCGCCTCGGCCGGGCACCTGTTCGGCTAAGATGTCGAAAATCTCCGGATTGAGGATATAACGGCCCATAATAGCCAAGGGTTGACCGACGATTTCGTCGGCAACCGGTTTCTCCACAAGGCTCACCGCTTTATACAGGCGAGGAACCAGGGGGGGGCCTGTGATGATTCCGTATTTGGGAGCGTCTTCTTTGGCGACCTGTTGAACCCCAATCAGGTTCCCGCCGTATTCGTTGTAATATTCTATCATCTGTTCCAGGCAGGGACGTTCGGAATCAATGATATCGTCTCCTAACAAAACAGCAAAAGGTTCGTTGCCGATAGATCGGCTCGCGCAATGTATCGCGTGGCCCAACCCCAAGGCTTCTTTCTGTCTGACATATTGAATGTTAACCAAATCGGCGATATCTTTGACCATGACCAGAAGCTCGTCTTTGTTGTTGCGCTCAAGAAACATTTCCAGCTCCAAGGAGCGGTCGAAGTGATCTTCGATCGCTCGCTTGTTGCGTCCGGTCACAATAACAATGTCTTCAATTCCTGATTTAACCGCTTCTTCAACAATATATTGAATCGTTGGCTTATCAACAATCGGCAGCATTTCTTTTGGCTGAGCTTTTGTTGCCGGCAGGAACCGGGTCCCCAAACCGGCGGCGGGGATGACAGCTTTTCTGATTTTGGGCAACAGATTTACCTCCCTTTATCGGGCTCTCGTACTTTGAATCAGTCTTTCTTACCGTCTTTTTTCTCCAGACGGGACGCTTTCTCCATGATGACATCAACGATTCCATAGTCCTTGGCTTCCTCCGCGGACATGAAACGGTCTCTTTCCGTATCTTCGATAACACGTTCTAAGGGTTGGCCGGTACGCTCCGCCAGGATCTTAGCCATATTATCTTTCGTGCGGAGCAATTGTTTGGCATGAATTTCCACGTCGGTGACTTGCCCGCCCATTCCGCTGACATGTGGCTGATGGATAAGAATCTCGGCGTTGGGCAGGGCTATTCGTTTGCCTTGAGCGCCTGCCGCCAGCAAAAACGCGCCCATGCTGGCCGCCATGCCGACGCACAAGGTCTGAACATCGGAACGAATGTATTGCATGGTATCATAGATAGCCATTCCGGCCGTTACAGATCCCCCCGGCGAATGGATGTATAGGGAAATATCCTTATCCGGATCTTCAGCGTCCAAAAAAAGCATCTGCGCCACAATCAGGTTGGACACATCGCTCGTCACTGGTCCCCCGAGAAAAATAATACGGTCTTTAAGCAAGCGGGAGTAAATATCATAGGAACGTTCTCCCCTGTTCGTCTGTTCGATAACCATTGGAATTAGATAACTCATAAGCGATCAAGCCCCTTTCAAGTCTTTTGTCGAGTTGCGCGATGGGATGGTTCTGTTTAGGATTTGTGGCTGTTGCTCTATTGTAATACATTTTTTGGCTGTTGACAATGGCATCGGATTGTATAAGCTCATTGATGAGCGGGGAAAATAAGGACATACAAACTTATTCCAAGGAGTTTATGAAAATGCGTTATTCTTGCTCGAACACCCCGCAAAGTTGCCGTACTGTCGGGTCGGCCCACCGGATTTTTTCGTTATCCTCTGAAAACCCCCTGCCCGAGCATCTCCAAGAATACCTTTTCCCCAGATTATCCACCGCCCACACACCCATCGGTTCACAAAGATTTTGCGACAAAAGATTCCTTAGTACCCTATTGACGCGAAGCGTCAATAAAAAACAAGAAAATCCACATTCTGAATACTGAATACTGAATACTGGATACTTGCGGGCAGAGCCCGCGTTAGCACTTGCATAAACTTCCAGCTATAATTGGACAATTTGGTTCAAATACTAGAGACATGATGAAGGTTATTAACTTTGTCAATTGCCAACACTAATTTAGAAAAGGAGGCTCTTTCATGGCCAAGCAGAAAGGCATTATGTCCGAAGAATTAAAATACAATATCGCTCGCGAAATGGGCGTGGACAAAACGGTTGCCAGCCAGGGCTGGGGTGCCGTCTCCGCTAAAGATTGCGGAAACATGGTAACCAAAGCGATCGAAATCGCCGGCCGGAACACCCATAGTTCTACAATGAGATAACCGAAGGGGGCAACCCCTTCTTTTTTTTACATATCGATCCCGCATTCCGTCTCCTCTTCCCAGTTCCCTTTAGGCATGGTATGATATTGATATCAGCAAAACGGGACAAGAAATGGAGTGTGGGACTATGAATATGTCTTCGAATTCACCCGGGAAGAGAACTAAGAGTACAAATAAACTGCTGTTTCCCCTCATCGTTGTTGGGGCTTTCATTCTGGCTGTGCTCATTGGCGCCTTCGTTCTGACACCCTTCATCCTCAATATGGATTTTTCTCCGAGCGGCCCCTTCCAGGGAAATGAACCTCCTGTTGAAGAACCGACCTTCACCGACATAGAGCTCATCTGCGTCGGCGATATCCTGCCTCATATCGATGTTTTCAACGCGGCGAAAAAGGGAACAGACTATAATTTCAATCCGCAATTCATTCATGTGAAACCTATTATCGAAAAAGCCGACATCGCGATCGCCAACCTGGAAACTTCCTTAGCCGGCCCCGAGAGGAAATACTCGGGATACCCGACCTTTAACTGTCCCGACGCAATTGTTGACGCCTTAAAAGAAACAGGATTCAATGTGCTTATTAACGCGAACAACCATTGTATGGACCAAGGCCAGGACGGGTTTTACCGAACCCTTGACACAGTGCGTTCGCGGGGCTTAGATCTGACCGGTACACGAAAAACCGAAGACGAAAAACCTTATTTGATTAAAAATGTTAAAGGCATCCAAGTCGCTATAATTAACTTTGGTTGGGCCACCACCACGGCTTCCGGTGTCAATGTTAACGGCCTGCCCATGCCCGCCTCGATGAAAAACCTCCTGAACTATATCGATTACAGTCGCCTCAGCAGCGAGTTGAGCAAATTGGAAACCCTTGTCACGGATGCCAGGGCGGATGGCGCCGATGTCATTGTCGCCTGTATGCATTGGGGCAATGAATATGAAACCAAATCCGCTCCTCCCCAGAAACAAGCGGCACAATTCCTGGCCGATTTAGATGTGGATATCATTTTTGGCGGCCATCCCCATGTTCTCCAGGAAGCCGACTATCTCTCCTCTCAGAACTCTGATCATCAGACCCTCGTCTATTATTCTCTCGGTAATTTTATATCCAACCAGCGGCAGGAAACCTTGACCAGGGAATACGGCTACACCACAGCTACGAACACCGAACACGGCCTCATCGCCCAAGTCACGTTGCGCCACCACAAAGACGGCCGCAACGAAATCATCAAAAGCGGCTATACCGCAACTTGGGTCAACAAGAAATCCGCCGCCGCTGCTGTTTTTGAGATTACTCCCGCCAACGCAGCTCTTGATAATCCCGGCGACTTCCCCCATATAACCCAAGCCGACCAACAACGTCTGCTCACTTGCCAGAAAAGCGTTGATACTCTTATGACTGCCCTTAAAGCTATGGCACCGCTGGCTGTCGAAAATTAACGCGGGCTCCGCCCGCAAGTGGTTATTCCAAGACGGCATTATCAGCCACATACGCATGAGTTTTTTGGCCAAGAGCGTACTGCTTGAGATAAGGTAATCCATAGGTTTCGGTAAATGTCGAATAGTCACTGGTTCCTAGATATTGAATCAAGTCCCCCTCATTTACCGATAGCCCCGAATCCTCAGCGATGGCTTGGACCACCAAAGCATAGGTTGCATTTTTCTTGACGAAATCAGTTTTGTTGACATTCATATAGACGCCGAGGAAATCATCCAGCGTCATCCCATAACTGTCCGCATAACCTTGATAGAGATCCACGACGGATTTTTCATAGTATTGTATCAGCTCGTCCGGCAAAGAGATCACCGTCACTTTTTCCGTCATACAATCCCAGACGTATTCATCAACGGCATTTTTTTGCAGCAATTCTTTGAGCCCTTCCTTCATGGCGGCAACGGTTTCCCAATTGTATGAATCGGCAAAAGCCGTCACGACGAAGTCATCTGTCAACTCCGGGATAACCGTTTCGGCGATATAGTTGATCGTTGTGACAAACACAGCCTCTTTGCCTTGCAGATCGGGGTTCTGCGAATAGACCTCAGGGAAAGTCACTTCCACGTTGAAGGTTTCACCCGGCATATGGCCGATAATCTGGACCAGAAAATCGTCAATGTACTCCAGGCTGCCGGCTGTAATTTCCGTCCCTGCCCCTCCTGTGGATCCACCGCTAAATTCAACGCCGTCAACACTTCCGACGTAATCAATATTGACTCTGTCACCGCCCGCCACCGCGCGGTTCTTAACTTGTTTAGGCTCGCCGTTCGCCGCCAGCGCATCATCGATTTCGGCTTGCAGCTTTTCATCCGAAATCCGGTGGATCTCACCCGGAACCGGCAACGCCTTATAGTCAAACAAAGTGACATAATCCATGGCTTTGATGTTTTTCCAGAAACCATTCTCGTCAATCCCGTCACTGGGCGAAAACCCGGTGTCTGTCGCGGTATCCTTCCCTCCCGCCAGAGCGATGACTAGGGCTAGACTGACGGCAACAACAACACAGACCGAGAAAAGAATAAGTAGGACCGTTTTATTGTCTTGCCAATTGTCAACCTGTGCCGTCTTGTCGGTGGGAGACACTTTCCCCACAGACTTATTCCCTTGGGAACTTCCGGCTCGGGCTGATTGAGCCTTGCCGGATTGGCCTGCCTTGTTGGTCTGAGTTTTGCCGGTCTGGCTTTTCTGGCCTGTCTGGCTTTTCTTGCTTGTCTGGCTTGTCTTGCTTGTTTGGCTTGTCTGGCTTTTCTGGCCGGGCTGAGTCTTGCCGGTCTTACTTGTCTTGCCGGCGTGGTTTCCGGAAGAAACCTTTTTGTCGTTTTGGTTTTTCACGTCACTACTCCATTCTGTTTTATCAATTATAATGCAACTGCGGTATCAATTCAACAGCGATGTCAATGCAACCGCGATATCAATGCAACCGCGATAAATTCAATTCAACCCGATCCATTCTGCAATATCCTCGCAGACAGCAGGATCAACACGGCCGGATACAAGATACTCCTCAGTATCCGGGTTGTCTCCCCCGGTAGAAAGCATGAATAAGTGGTTGAGACCGCTGTAAAGCTTGGTGGTCATATGGGGCCGCTCCTTAGCTAAGGCAACATACTCCTCGAAATCTTTTTCTGTTACCTGAAAATCTTTCGATCCTTGCAACACAAGCACCGGATAGGCTGATTGCTCCAAGAACCCCCTAGCCGGATACCTGACCATTTCCGCGAAGTACCACGCAGGCAAAGTGAAAAGCGTCTCCTGTTTGGCCTCCGCCTCTGTCATCTCCCCCACTTGTAACCAGCGGGCATATTCGTCCGCAACATCTTTCAGCAAAGCCTGCCTTTCCTCCCAAGGCATCTGATCAATGAAATACAGGTTCTGATCATAAATAATATCCACCAGGCTACGCATACTCCCCGCCAGAATAATAGCGCCCGACGCCTTTGTCTCGTCGACGATCCTAGGAGCAAGCATACCGCCTAATGAATGGCCCAGGACATAGATTCTTGCCGAATCCACCCGGGAATCCCCGGCCAATACCTCCCAAGCCGCCACAGCATCTTCTATAGATTCTTGAACCACCGTCAATTCAACCCCCAACCTGCTGAGTTCTTCACCATAACTGAACGTCCGCTTGTCATACCGCAAAACCGCAATACCTCTTTCCGCCAACCCATAGGCGAGATCACGAAAAGGTTTGTTCCCATAAATCGTCTCATCCATATCCGTGGGACCGGAACCCTGAACCAAAACAACCGCCGCAACGGGGGTGCTGTCGTTAGCCGGAAGGGTCAGCTTGCCACGAAGAGGATACCCTGTCCCGGCATCAATTGTGATATCTTCCTCCACAACCCCCTCCGGCAATGCCACGGCTTCTTCCCGCACAGCATAATCAAACCAAAGTCCGTCGATTTTTTTGCTTTCATTAATCACCACACGGACAAGCATACCCCGGTCTTCATGGTTAACCATAAAAATATAGATATGATAATTCCCGTCAAAAGTATAGTCTGTTCTGACGATTTCCTGATAAGCTCCGGTGTTTTTCACGACGCCCCTATACGCTCTGCGCAAGGCGTTGGCCGTCATCGTGTCGTGCATGGCCTCACTAAAAAAAGTCGCACAGACAGCATAATGGTCCCTGACCAAATTGTAAACGAACTTCTCGGCAATTATCCCTACAGGATCCTCCGCGTTGTATTCTTCAAAAGGCTGCGAATTCGCCGGCGGGGTTTCCCGACACCCTGCCAGAAACACGACCATCAGGACGACGAACACGAAGCTGACCAATCCCAAAGATGCCCATCTCCCGAACGAGCCTTTTTTCATAATCCCCACACCTCCAAGGTCATATATTCTGATGATTGTCAATCGTTCTCTCTTTACCCATTGTCAATCATCCCTTGCCAATTGTCAATTTTTTATATTGGCAAATAATACCTGTTGATCTTTGGGGATTGATTGCGTAAGCTAATATAGAGCTGCCTTTGTATCAAATTGAATAGGGGGATAATTTATGATTTGCGAGAGATGTGGCATGCAAAATCGTGATGACAATCAGTATTGCAGCTACTGTAATCAATCTTTGGCCAATACCAACAGCTACGCCCGCCCCTCAAATCAACCAACCGAGAGGCAATCGGATTTTGGGCCGTCGGATTATGGGCAATCGAATTATGGGCAGTCTGGTTATAAACCGGGGGCTTATGGACAGACGGGGTACGGCCAGACCGATTATGAGCCACCTGAAGACTTTGATGAAGCAGATACCCATGTCACAACCTTGGGATGGATCGGACGGTTTATCCTTCTCTGCATCCCGGTGGTCGGTTTTATCTTTCTTTTTGTCTGGGCTTTTGGAAACAATCCCCGAAGATCACTGAAGACTTTTGCCAGAGCGAATCTGGTCCTGACGGCTATATCAATCGTTTTGGGCGTTATCGCTGGTGCTGTTATCGTCAGCCTGGGCTACAGCATGCTGGATATAGGCTTCTAATTCAAAACATACTTTGTCCGCAAACGGCATATGCATTATCCGGAACCAATCGAATAACGCAGGAGGGAGAACAGTGCGCGTTATTGTTGAGCATCCGGATTTTCTGTATGTTAACCGTCAAAGCAGACGCCTATCGTTAATCGTCTTATTTTTAATCGTCTTATTTTTGATCGCTGTTCTGGCTGTGTTGATCCCCTTGTGGAATAAGATCACAAGCGAAGACGTTTTAGCCGGCGAAACCATTCGCGTTCTGATGCCTTCCGGCAAAGTCAATATCATGAACCTAGAAGACTATCTCATCGGGGTGGTGGCGGCAGAAATGCCGGCGGCCTTCGAGCCGGAGGCTCTGAAAGCACAGGCCGTCGCTTCCAGAACATTTGCGGCACGGCGTGCCGACAGTGCCAGGGCCAATGGCGACGATTACGACGTTGACACAACCACCGCCACACAAGTCTGGCTTTCTGACCAGCAGCTGCGTGAACGCTGGGGGGCCGCATACACGGAATACCGGGTCAAAATAGCCGCTGCCACCCGGCAAACCGCCGGAGAGGTTCTGATGTTTGACGACACTTTGGCGACGACGGTTTTTTTTAGCAACACAGGAAGGCTGCCCACCGAAAACTCAACCGATGTTTGGGGAGGCAGTTTCAGTTACCTGAGCAGCGTCCCCTCCCCGGAAACCGTGACACCCGATGACTATGTACGCCAGAAGAACGTGAGCAAAGAAGACTTTATGCATGCTTTGGGCCTCAATCCGAAGCAGACTCTCCAACCCTCTGATCTGAAGGTTCTGGAACGTACGAAAGCCGGCCGCATCGCGACCCTGTCCGTTGCCGGTCAAGCCATGAAAGGAACAGATTTCCGGCGAGCCCTGGACTTGGCTTCGACAGACATTGAATGGAAGATCGTCGGCGATCAGATCGTCTTCACAACATATGGCAGCGGCCACGCCGTCGGATTATCCCAGTACGGCGCTCAGAATATGGCCCTCAGCGGGAAGACGTACCAAGAGATCCTGACCCATTATTATCAGGGAACCCAGTTGGAGTCGGCGTATTTTCTGTGAAGGAACTAATGCGGTCTTCGACCGCAAGTATCCAGTATTCAGGATTCAGGATTCAGAATGTGGATTTTCTTGTTCTTTTTTGACGCTTCGCGTCCGTAAGGGACTAAGCGACTATCCTGTCTCCTCTCCGTTATCCCCGGAAATTCTTATCCCGAACAGACCTTTCGATATCCCGTTTCGCGTCCCGCTCGGCGACGTCTTGGCGCTTATCATAGAGCTTTTTACCCTTGCATAAACCAATCTCGATTTTGGCCATACCGCGGGTTAAATAGAGTTTAAGCGGAATCAGCGTCATCCCCTGCTTCTGAACCGCTGCCGCCAGCTTGATGATCTCTTTCCGGTGAAGCAGCAGTTTCCTTTGCCGAAGGGGTTCATGATTGAAGCGATTCCCCTGCTCATAAGGGCTGATATGCACAGCGTTCAGCCACATTTCCCCATCAGCAACCTCGGCGTACCCATCCTTCAGATTGACACGCCCGGCACGAATCGACTTGATCTCTGTCCCGGTCAAAATGATGCCGGCTTCCACTTTGTCCTCAATGAAATAATCGTGCCGCGCACGACGGTTCTCGCTGATAACCTTAATACCTTCGGCCATATCCGTTTCCTTTCTTCTCGCAGGAAAGCGGCCGTCATGTATGATCGTCCCCGGGTTTATGCCGATTCCCCGACTGTTTTTTGGCATTGCGGTTGTCGTTAACAAATTGACTTTCCGCCACAGTCGGGCCACCTTTGGCTTTTCGTTTCCGAACCTCTTTGGGATCAATCTGAGAATCCTTCGCCATACAACACCCCTCCGTAAGGAAAAATTACCGAATCCGGTTAATCTTAGCCTTTTCACCGGAGGCCGGTTTTATGCATCGGCTCGGATCACGCTCTCGACACGTAGCTCCCCGTGCGGGTATCAATAATTAACATTTCACCTTCATTGATGAAGAACGGCACCTGTACCACAGCCCCCGTCTCCATAACAGCTGCCTTGGAACCCCCGGTCGCCGTATCACCCTTGACACCGGGTTCTGTCTCAGTAACCCGCAGCTCAACGGAATTAGGCATGTCCACCCCAATAACCTCGCTACCATGGAGCAGGACCCCCAGGTTCATATTCTCCTTGAGCCATTTGACCGAATCGCCAATCTGGGCAGCCGTCAATGTCATTTGCTCATAATTCTCATTATCCATCACAACAAAAAGCCCATCTTCTTCCTTATACAGAAACTGCATCTCCCGGCGATCCAAATGAGCACGTGCCACCCGCTCACCGGCATTGAACTTCTTCTCCACGACGCCGCCACTTTTAACATTGCGGATTTTTGTACGGACAAACGCAGCACCCTTGCCCGGCTTAACATGTTGAAACTCAACAATCTGATAGACCTCCCCATCTAACTCGATGGTCAGCCCAGTTTTAAAATCGTTTGATGAAATCATGTCACCCTCCTACGCTTACAAATCTGTTGTTTATCGTCCGCGACGATGGGTTCATCCCCACTATCTATATTATAATGAACTGCTTCGGGGCTCGTGTCAAGACCTCCGCTTCCTTTTCCGTAACCACCGCCATATCTTCAATACGAACACCGCCCCAACCGGGAACATATATCCCCGGCTCAACCGTCACCACCATTCCCGGCAGCAACACGGTCTCATCCCTGGTATTCAACCGGGGTTCTTCATGAACCACAATCCCCAGCGCGTGCCCCAACCCGTGTCCGAAATGGGATTCGTACCCCGCCTCAGCAATGACAGCCCGGGCGCAGGCATCCACCTCCCGACCGGTTTTACCGGCTATCAGAGCCTTCAACCCCGTCTCCTGAGCTCTCAGAACAATATCGTAGATTTCGCGCTGCCGCGCCGTCGGTTCCCCCAGACACACCGTCCGGGTCATATCCGAACAATATCCGTTCAACTTAACACCAAAATCCAGCGTCAACAGATCCCCCCGACTCAAAACACGTTCCGACGCCAGAGCATGCGGCATTGACGACCTCGGCCCGGAAGCTGCGATAAAATCAAAAGAACACCCCTCAGCCCCCCACGCCCGCAAAGCAACTTCCAAAGCCAAGGCAACCTCCTTCTCCGTTTTCCCCGGCTGAATCTGCCCCAAAATATAGGCAAACCCCCGATCTGTCAAAGCTGCCGCCTGCTTCATGAGCTCCAGTTCCCAACAATCCTTAACCTGTCTTAACCGTGCCAGCATCTGAGAGATCCCGACCGGCTCGCACTCAGACAACCATTCCCCATAATCCTCATAGAGCCGCCAACTCAAAAAATCCTCTTCCAGACCCATGGAGAGACGGGTTTGAGGAGCTCCCTTAAGCCATCCCTTCTCCCGCAAAAAACCCACCGCCAACTCACCGCGCTCCGAAGCCAGCTCAACGATTTCGCAAGGGACCGCCTGGGTTTTCGCCTGCTCAACATAACGGAAATCTACAAATAAACAGGCATGCTCCTGATCCACGAACAGAATCCCTGCCGATCCCGCAAACCCACTCAGATAGAAAATGTTTTCCGGCGAACAGACGAGCAAAGCCTCCACGCCTTCCCTCTCCATTGCCCGACGCACCCGCTCAAATCGCTGTGTCAGGACCCCCTGCCGGCCATCACCTGATTCCTTATTGTTAATCACAACAATGCCCTTTCCGTTGCTCATACTTCTTGTTTTCGTACTCCATTAATCTTAACATACATCAATCTCAGCATCCAGCAATCTTGTTCCCAAACCACAGCATCATCAGTCAATAATACCGTCTTCCCTATGAGCGGGGGGCCCCCGCAGTTCCCTTATCGGGAACCCCTTGACAGCAACCCCTTTTCATCTTATAGTAAGTTGTCAGCAAATTATTATACCCATGCGGGCTTCGCCCGCAAGGCACAACCGGGAATCGTCCGCAGGCCGGAGGAAAAAACCATGCCAAACACCGGGGTTATCGCCAGAGGAATCGTAACACCGATATTTAAACAAGGAGACGACTTGATCGCGCTCATCTGCGATAGTCTGTTCAACGCCGCCGAGAGAGACGGCTTCACCCTGAACCACGGCGATATCGTCGCGGTCACCGAGGCGGTCGTCGGCCGCACGCAAGGCAATTACGCCACCTGCAGCCAGATCGCCCAAGACATCCGCGCCAAATTCGGCGGCGGCACCCTCGGTATCGTATTCCCCATACTCTCCCGCAACCGTTTCGCCACCGTGCTCACCGCCATCGCCCAAGGCTGCGACAATCTTATTATCCAGCTCTCCTACCCCGCCGACGAAGTCGGTAACAAACTTCTGGACATCTCCGCCTGTGACGAGAAAAACGTCAACCCGTACACAGACAGCTTTACGGAAGCACAGTTCCGCGAAATATTCGGCATGAACACCATCCACACCTTCACAGGCATCGATTATATTGAATACTACAAAAGCCTCGCCCCCGGCTGCGCCATTGTCTTCTCCAACGATCCCACTCACATTTTGCGGTATTCAAACAACGTCCTCTGTTGCGACATACACACAAGAATGCGAACCCAAGCCCGTATCAAAAAAGCCGGCGGCTACTGTCTGCGTTTGGATGAAATCATGACGGGCCCGGTATCCGGCAGCGGGTACAGCGAATACGGCCTCTTAGGCTCAAATAAAGCAACCGAGGACTCTGTCAAACTCTTTCCCCGGGACACCAAACCATTTGTCACATCCCTCCAAGCAGAACTCAAACGCCGCACAGGTCAGACCCTGGAAGTCATGGTTTACGGTGACGGCGGTTTCAAGGATCCCGTCGGCGGCATCTGGGAACTGGCCGACCCCGCGATTTCGCCGGCTTACACAGAGGGCCTCTCCGGCACACCCAACGAACTCAAAATCAAATACATCGCCGACAACGACTTAGCCGATGTCAGCGGCGACGAACTCACAGAAAAAATCCGTGACCGCATCCGCAACAAGGACATGAACCTCGTCGGTCGCATGACCGCTGAAGGCACCACGCCGCGTCGTATCCACGATTTGGTCGGAAGCCTGTGCGACCTCGTCTCCGGCAGCGGCGACCGAGGCACGCCGGTGGTCTTAGTCCAAAACTACTTCAAGAATTACGCAGACAACTAATGCGGTCTTCGACCGCAAGTATCCAGTATTCAGGATTCAGGATTCAGAATGTGGATCTTCTTGTTTTTTATTGATGTTGTTGCAACCTAAGCGACTAAGGCGGGCGTTGCCCGCAAGTCATACAGGCCCCTTCACTTCCTCCCCACCACTCTCTCCAAAAACCGTAATACCTTCAAAACCGGCAGCTCCCTGCCCGGCACAGGCGTCACCAAAATCGTCTTAACCCCG
>Ga0082212_10002560_pt1 | contig 26435 bp, 23 predicted proteins | sample TergutNt197P3_FD_71548 | JGI IMG/M metagenome (GOLD analysis project Ga0082212, IMG submission 71548) | Neocapritermes taracua P3 segment gut microbial communities from Petit-Saut dam, French Guiana - Nt197 P3 | ecosystem: Host-associated > Arthropoda: Insects > Digestive system > Gut ...
CGGCGCAGGAGGCGCACAGCGCCGCTATGCCGAGTATGTACTGGGGTATATTTTTTTTGATGTATTCCCCGAATATCATTTTGAGCGTGATTTTTTTTGACACAACAATCCCCCCTTGTTTTTTAGTATACCACACATTTCGCGCAGCGTCAAGCATTTAATTATATCACGTTTTCGCGGAAATGTTTACAATTATCTCCTTTTCAAAAAATATTTCAATTATTTTCGATACGGCCTATGTCGGCGAGGACAGCCACAGATATATTCATCCTGCCGCTTTCATCGAATATTTGCAAAGCGACGGATAATCTTGTAGATTTTTTTCAATATTTTCAAAAAAAACCGTTGAAATTTTTTTTTAAATATGTTATCATCATAGTACATCGAAGCAATTCAAAGGAAAGCGAAGCTGAAAAATGTACAGGATTTTTGTCATAAACCCGGGGTCGTCGAGCCTGAAAACCGCGATGTTTGAAGACGACGGGGAGATATGGTCGCTTTCGAAGCGGCACGACCCCGAAATGATACGTTCGTTTCCCACTGTTTACGACCAGATAGATTTCCGCATGGAGGCTATCGACGAAGTGATAAACGAAAAGATACCGGATTTTTCGCAGATCGACGCCATCGCCTGCCGCGGCGGGTTCTGCAAGCCGCTTGAAAGCGGCACATACGAGGTAAACGACGCGCTGCTGGATGATTTGCGCCACGTCCGCTGGGGCGAACACGCCGCCAACGTGAGCCCTTTTTGCGGCAGAATGCTTTCCCTGCGCTATAACAAGCCCGTATATTACACGGATCCGGTGTCGGTGGACGAATTCATGCCGGAGAGCTATCTCACGGGCCATCCGAAAATACGCCGCGTCTGCAAAGTCCACGCCCTAAACCACAAAGCGGTCGCGCGCCGCGCCGCGAAAGAGCTCGGCAAACCGTATGAGAGCTGCAACTTTGTCGTGGCCCATATGGGCGGGGGGATAACCGTGGCCGCCCACAAAAAGGGCCGAATGGTCGATGCGTGCAGCCCCGCCGAAGAGGGGCCGTTCTGCATAGACAGGCCGGGGGAACTTCCCAATCTGCAGCTTTTGGACTACATCTTCGCCTCTGGCAAATCGCGCGACGAGCTCTACCGCGAGCTGTCCACGGGCGGCGGCATAATGGCATACACCCAAATGGCCGACCTGATCAAAATAGAGGAAACCGCAGTTTCGGACAAGGAAGCGGCGCTTCTTTTGGATGCGATGGCCTACCGCACCGCTTTCTATATCCTGGGATATATGGCGGCTTTTGATGGCGAGCCCGTCGACGCGGTGATCCTCACCGGCGGGATGGCCAAATCGGACTGGATCGTGCCGGCGGTTTCAAAGAGGATCGGCGCATATGCGAAAATACTCGTGTACAAGGGCGAATACGAAATGCAGGCGCTCGCCGAGGGCGCGCTGCGCGTTCTATCCGGAGCGGAAAAGGCGAAAGTCTATTGAATTCAAGTGAAAAATAAATGGAAAGGAAAAATTTTTAAATGAAGGAAATTCTGACGGTGACAAATCTTTGCAAGACTTTCAAATTGTCAAAAAAGCAGCAAAAAATCAGGAATTTGAACAAAGCTGTGATCAAAGCGGTCGACGACATCAGCTTCGAATCGTATGAAGGCGAGGTTTTCGGGCTGCTCGGCCCCAACGGCGCGGGAAAAACCACCACGATGCGCATGATCGCCACATTGATCAACCCGGATTCCGGCGATGCCTCGGTCGGGGGTTTCAGCATAATCAAACAGCCTCAAAACGTGCGCCAAAGCATCGGGTTTCTCACCAACGAGCTCAAACTGGACGAATACTTCACCCCGAACTATCTTTACGATTTCTTTTCGGAGCTGCACGGCATCGAAAAGGACACGGCGGCCGCCCGGAAAAAGAGCCTGTTCGAGAGATTCGGCATAGACAAATTCGCCGAAGTGAAAATAGCCAACCTCTCGCAGGGCATGAAGCAGAAAACCTCGCTCGCCATTTCGATACTGCACGACCCCGACATCATCATTTTCGACGAGCCCACCAACGGGCTGGATGTCATAACCTCGAAAGTGGTGACTGATTTTCTCGTGGAGCTCAAAAAACAGGGCAAAAGCGTGATCCTGTCCACGCATATCTTCACCCTCGCCGAAAGCCTGTGCGACCGCATCGGCATAATCATCGACGGCAAAATGGTGGTCTGCGCCCCCACGAAGGAAGTTGCGGGCGAAAAGAGCCTTGAAGCCGCGTTTTTCGATATTTACAACAAAACCACAGGGGAGGCGATCTGATAATGAAAGAAAAGAAAATAAAAAACAATATCCTCACCATAATGAAAAAGGAATGCAGCCGCATTTTCAGCGACAAAAGGCTGTTTTTCACGGCGGTGGTCATGCCGGGGCTGCTGATCGGAGTGATGTATTTTTTGATGGGCAACCTGATGGGCCAGATGTTCGAAGTGACCGACGACTACATTTACGAGGTCAACGCGGTCGATATGCCGGATTCCGTGCGCGGGCTTTTGCCGCCGGAACTGGGGATAAACATCATCGATATCGAACGCTCCAAGGCCGAAGAAACAAGGCAGCGGATAGAAAACAGGGATACGGACCTGCTTGTTGTATTTCCGCCGGATTTTGACGCTTTGGTTAAGGATTACGAAGTGACTTCGACCGCGCCCGCGCCGAATATCGAAGTGTGGTCCAATTCGGCGAGATCCGAATCGGCGGCGGCGCAGAGCCTCGTGACCGGGATTTTGGGCGCCTATCACTACAGCCTCGCACATAAATTCAGCGTCAATGCGCCCTCCGAGGACGCGGAGCAGGGCGATTACGAACTGGCCACCGACGCCGACATATTCGCGATGGTGCTTGGCTTCATGATACCGATGATGCTGATCATGTTTCTGTACTCGGGCTGCATGAGCCTGGCGCCCGAATCCATAGCGGGGGAAAAAGAGCGCGGGACGCTCGGGGGCATGCTCGTGACCCCCACCAAGCGCAGCGACATGGCCTTTGCCAAAATTTTCAGCATATCCATATTCGGGCTGATGAGCGCGGTGGTGAGCATGGCGGCGATGATACTGTCGCTGCCGAGCATGATGCAGATGGATGTCAGCATGGCGGATTTCTATTCCGTGAAAGAATACGCGCTGCTTTTTGTGGTGGTCGCGACCACCGCGCTTGTGTTTGTCTCGCTGCTTTCGCTTTTATCCGCTTACGCGAAGTCCGTGAAGGAGGCGACCGCCTATGCCAATCCGATCTTGCTCGTGGTGGTGCTCTGCGGGCTTGCGAGCACGATACTCGGCGGCGTGCCGAGCCAGATATATTATTACCTGATCCCGGTGTTCAACAGCGCGCTTTGCATCACCTCGGTTATAAATTTCGAGGCGAACGCGCTGAATATCGCCCTGACCGCAGGAGTCAACGTTTTGTTTGCCCTGATATGCGCCGGGGCGCTCGCGAAGATGTTCAACAGCGAAAAAATCGTTTTCGACAAGTGAAAAAGTTTTGTCAAATCAGCCTAAAAACATTTTCTGCGGTTTTGAACAAATCCCCGGCGCACATCTTTTTTAATTCTTCAAAATCGGAGTACAGCCCGGAACACGCGGTAAAAACCGCCTTTATCCCCAGATCGTAAATCTCGTCGCCGTACTCGCCCGCGCTGCCCGCGATCACTACGACCGGTATGTTTTGTTTTTTCGCCCTTTTGGCGATTCCCGAAACCGCCTTTCCGTAAAGGCTTTGGGAATCGAACCTGCCCTCGCCGGAAAACACGATGTCCGCGTCTTTTATGGCCTCGTCAAAGCCTGCGGCATCCAAGATTATGTCGATCCCCGAACGGATCTCGCACCTGAAATATTCGGGAAAGCACAGAAGCGAGGCCAAAATTCCGCCCGCCGCCCCGGTTCCCGGAATGTTTTTTATGTCCCTGCCCGTCTGTTTATGTAGTATTCCGGCGTATTTTGACAGATTCGCATCCAAGACCTCGACTGTTTTTTCATCCGCGCCTTTCTGCGGCCCGAAAACGCGCGCCGCCCCAAAAGGCCCGCACAGAACATTTTGGACATCGCACGCGACCACAAATCCGCAGTTTTTCAGCCTTTTGTCGAGCCCTGAGCCGTCTATATGCCTCAGCTGCCCGAGCCCGCGGTTTGAGGGGGCTGTTTTGCATCCGTTCTCATCTGCGAGCTTCGCGCCGAGGGCTGTGATTATCCCCGCGCCTCCGTCGTTTGTGGCGCTGCCCCCGAGCCCCAGTATGATTTTGTCGCACCCCTTGTCAAGCGCGTCCTTTATCAAAAGCCCCGTTCCGTATGTTGAAGCGTCCAAGGGGCTTTTTTTGGTTTCTATCAATGTGAGCCCCGAAGCGGCCGCCGTTTCGATCACTGCGGTTTTTTTGTCGTTTAATATGGCGTAATATGCCGCGATCTCCTCAAACAGCGGGTTTTTGGTTTTGGTATATATTTTATCCCCGCCGACCGCGTACAAAAAAGCCTCCGCCGTGCCCTCCCCCCCGTCGGCCGCCGGGATTTTCACGGCTTCGGTTTCAGGCATTGTTTTTTTCAGCGCCTTGGCTATGGTCTCGCACACCTCAATCGAACTCATCGTCCCCTTGAACGAATCCGGCGCTATGACCGCTTTTTTTATCATCGATATTTCCCCCATTGCAAACAAAGTTTTCTCAATGATAACATATATTCATGTTTTTTTCAAGCAAAATTAATCAAATTATGGTTGACAACGCGCCTTAATTTAATTATAATAATATAAAAACCAAATATTTAAAATCGGGAGGATATTTAAAATGCCGGAATTGAGACTTGGCGCGCAGCTGTACACAGTGCGCGAATACACCCAAAACGAAGATGATTTCGCAAAAACCATGGAAAAAATCGCGTCCATCGGATACAAATACGTTCAAGTGTCCGGGATAGGCGGCGGCATTTCGGCGGATTTCATAAAAAAGGCAGCAAAGGACAGCGGCCTTGAGGTCATACTGACCCATACCTCGCCCGCAAGAATCAAGGACGAAACCGAAAAAGTGATCGAGGAACACGATATTTTCGGCTGCGACGGAATAGGGGTCGGGGGGATGTTCGGGCGCGACAACAGCGAAGAGGGCTTTAAAAACTTCGCCGGCGACTTCGCTTCGGCGGTCGAAAAAATAAAGCGGAGCGGCAAGGTTTTCCTGTACCACAACCACCGCTTCGAATTCGAAAGATTCGGAGGCAAAACGGGCATCGAGATCCTTTTGGAAAATACCGACGAGGACGCCTTCAAGCTCACTTTCGACACATACTGGGCGCAGGCGGCGGGAGCGGACCCGGCGCAGTTCATCAAGAAACACAGCGGCAGGATTTTCGCCACGCATTTAAAGGATATGACCGTGATAAAAGACAAAATCGAGATGACCGAGATGTGCACCGGCAACATGAATTTCAAGAGGATACTCAAAGTTTCGGCAAAAAACCACGTGATCTGGCATTTCGTGGAACAGGACGAAGTGCATATGGACGCTTTCGAGAGCATGAAAATCAGCTATGACAATCTGATCGAAACCGGAAGATTCGAAGATTGAACAGTAATTTGGGAGGAAAAATCATATGGCGGTAAAACTGAGCGGGTTCGCGGACGAAATAGACGACAACTTTGAAAATCAGCTCAAAGGGCTAAAAGAAAACGGCATCGAATATATCGAAGTAAGGGGCGTTAACGGCAAAGGAATACAGGCGCAAAGCAAAGAAGAGCTGGCCGGGGCGGCAAAAATGCTCGACACATGCAACATCAAGGTTTCGGCGATCGGTTCGCCTGTGGGGAAAATAAAAATCACCGACGATTTCGAGGAGCATTTAAGAGTTTTCGACGCCGTTATGGCGGCGGCGCTGTGCTTTGAAACAAAATACATAAGGATTTTCAGCTTCTTCATACCGGAGGGCCGGTATGTTCAATACAGGGGCGAAGTGATGCGCAGGCTTGAAATCCTGTTGGAGAGGGCGGGCAAAAAAAATCTTGTGCTGTGCCACGAAAACGAACGGGATATCTACGGCGAATCGCCGGAGCTGTGCCTCGACATCATGCAAAATTTCGGCGGCGCGCTCAGGTTTGTGTTCGATCCGGCGAATTTTGTGGTGGGCGGGTTTGAAACTTATCCCGACGCATATAATTCGCTCTCGCAATATATCGAATATATGCACATCAAGGACGCGGACGAAACCGGAATTTCTCCCGCAGGTTTCGGAAAGGGCAGAATAAAGCAGATTTTATCCGATCTCATACTCAAAAAAAACTTCGAGGGGTTTTTGAGCGTGGAGCCGCACCTTTCCGTCTTTTCCGGAATCGACGAGCTGGAAGGCGAGGGAAAGAAAAACACCTTGGTGAAAAACAAGTACAGATCGAAGCCGGAGGCGTTCGCCGCCGCCGCCAGCGCGCTCAAAAATATTTTAAACGACATATACGGAGGGATAAAATGGCAAAATCAAAACTGAAAATGCTCGCAATCGACCTCGGGGCCTCGAGCGGGCGGGGCATGATCGGCGAATTTGACGGAAAAAAGCTGACGCTCAGGCAAAACCACAGGTTTTCAAGCGATCCGGTGAATATCAGCGGGGCGTTTTTGTGGGATATTTTAAGGATATTTTTCGAAATAAAAAATTCGATCAGAAACTGCGCGAATTCCGACGACCGGGACATAGCCACCATCGGGATCGACACCTGGGGGGTGGATTTCGGGCTGCTCGACAAAACCGGGATGCTGATCGAGAACCCGTATCACTACAGGGACAAGAGAACCGACAACATCGACGCCGAGGCGTACAAAAGGATATCAAAGGGCGAAATGTACAAGATCAACGGGCTCCAGTATCTGCCCTTCAACACGATATACCAGCTTTTGGCGCTCTCGGCGCATCGGCCCCATGTCTTCGACAACGCCGAAACCCTCTTGATGATCCCCGACCTTCTCAACTATTTTTTGACCGGCGTCAAAAAAACGGAATACACGATAGCCTCGACCACCGCGCTGCTCGACGCGAAAAAAAGAACTTGGGCAAAACAGCTTCTCGCCCCCATGGGGGTCCCCGAAAAACTGTTCACCGAAATCGTGCCCCCGGGCAATGTCTTGGGCGGCATTCTCCCTGAAGTTTTGCAGGATGTGGGAAATATATCCGCGCAGGTGGTCAACGTGGCGGGTCACGACACAGGTTCGGCGATCGCCGCAGTCCCCGCCGCCGGCGAAAATTTTGTGTATATAAGCTCGGGCACCTGGTCGCTGATGGGAACCGAGGCGAAAGAGCCGATAATCACCGAAAAATCCGCGCGCTACGACTTCACTAACGAAGGCGGGGTGGAGGGCACCATAAGGGTGCTCCGAAATGTCGCGGGGCTCTGGCTCGAGCAGGAATCGAAGCGCCAATGGGAACGCGAGGGCGAAAAAACCACTTTTGACGAACTCTCCGAAATGGCGACCCAAGCCGAAGCTTTTAAATGCCTGATCGACGTGGATTCGCCCGAATTCGTGGCCCCGGGAGACATGCCGGGCAGAATCGCGGAATTCTGCCGCCGCACCGGACAGCATGTGCCCCAAACCAAGGGCGAAGTGGTGCGCTGCATATTTGACAGCCTGGCTTTGGCATACAAACGGACCCTCGCGCAAATCGACGAGCTGCAGGGTGAAAAAGCCCCATTCATTCACGTCGTGGGCGGCGGCGTCAAAGAATCCGTTTTGTGCCGGTTCACCGCGGACGCTTGCGGGGTGCCGGTCTACGCCGGGCCAAACGAAGCCACCGCCCTTGGCAACATCGCGGTGCAGCTGATGGCCCAAAAGGAGATATCGAATCTAAAAGAAGCGCGGAAAATAATCGCGGACTCGTTCGACGTGGTTTGCTATGAGCCGCAAAACACAGGCGCCTGGGACGCGGCCTATGAAAAATACGAAAAAATAATAAATATAAAATAAAAAGGAGAAACATTTATGTTGATTTCAAAAGCGTACGAAGAAGCAAGGGAAATATACGCCGGGCTCGGGGTGGACACGGACAAGGCTTTGGAGGCGATGAAAAATTTCACGCTTTCCATACACTGCTGGCAGGGCGACGACGTGGGCGGATTTGAAAATACCGGAGCCTCGCTGGACGGCGGCATCGCCGCGACCGGCAACTATCCCGGAAAAGCCTCCACCCCAAAAGATCTGCGCGCCGACATGGCCAAGGCGTTTGAATTCATACCCGGCCAAAAAAAGGCGAATATCCACGCGATGTATCTCGAATCCGATAAAAAAGTGGACCGCGACGAAATAGAGCCCGAGCATTTCGAGGGCTGGGTCAATTGGGCAAAAGGGCAAAAAATCGGGATCGACTTCAACCCCACATATTTCTCCCATCCCAAAGCGGCCGACGGTTTCACCCTGTCGAGCTCCGATGAGAGCATCAGGAAATTTTGGGTGGAGCACACCAAAAGATGCCGCGTTATCTCCGAATATATCGGAAAAGAGACCGGGGTGCGCTCGGTCAACAACATCTGGATACCCGACGGGTACAAGGATTTCACATTCGACAAAAGGGCTCCCCGGGAAAGGCTTTTGCAGTCATTGGACGAATCCATCGCCCAGAAACTGGACGCCAAAGCCACCTGCGACGCGGTGGAGAGCAAGCTGTTTGGCATAGGAAGCGAGACCTATGTGGTGGGCTCGCACGAATTCTATCTGTGCTATGCGCTAAAAAACAGACAGCTGCTGCTTTGCCTCGATGCGGGCCATTTCCATCCAACCGAGATGATCTCCGCGAAAATCTCGGCTGTAATGATGTTCGTGGACGAAATGCTGCTGCACGTTTCGAGGCCGGTCAGATGGGACAGCGACCACGTGGTGGCGTTGGACGACGAACTGTTTGCCATATGCGCCGAAATAGTCAGGGGCGGATACGAAAACAAAATAAACGTGGCCTTGGATTATTTCGACGCCTCGATCAACAGGATAGCGGCCTGGGTCATAGGTTCCAGAAACGCGCTGAAAGGGATGCTGAAAGCTTATCTGGAGCCGATCGAGCTCCTGAAAAAAGCGGAGCTCGACGGCGATTTGACCACGAGATTTGCGCTGCTCGAGGAACTCAAAACATACCCGCTTCCCGCCGTATGGAACTATTACTGCGAGATAAACAATGTCCCCATAAGGGACAAATGGCTCGCCGACGTGAAAAAGTATGAAAACGATGTTTTGTCGAAGAGAAACTAAGATACTTCCGGCGATTGTTATTTTTTGCGCATTCGCCTTTTGCGCCTGTTCGAACATCGCGATCGAAGAAGACGATTTTTTTACGATGGACACATTCGCAAAAATCACGATCATAACAAGAAAAGCCGAGACGGGCAGAAAAGCGAACGAAAAAATACAGGAGATCTGCAAAGAGATCGAGGACAGGATTTCGAAAACCATCGAGACAAGCGAAATATACAAATTAAATGAATTTTTAAAGGGCGAAAACCGCGGAAATCCGTTTTATCTGTCCGAGAAAACCGCGGGCCTTTTGAAAACGGCGCAATACGCAAAAGAACTCACCGGAGGGGCCTATGACCCAAACCTCGGCGAAATCATCGATTTGTGGGGCATAAACGAACTCAATGCAGAGCATAAGCTTCCCGAAAAAGACGATTTTTACCCTGCCTTGGAGAGGGTGCATGGAAGCGGCTTCGAATTGGCGCAAACCGGCGAAGAATATTTTTTGGATGGCGGCGGCGTATCGGCAAAATTCGACCTCGGCGGAATCGGCAAAGGCCACGCCTTGGACGAGATAAGCGATTATTTGGTCGAAGCCGGGATACCGCACGCGCTCGCCAGTTTCGGAAGCTCGGTTTTGGCGGCGGGAAAAAACAAAGCGGGAAATTTATGGACAGTCGGCATAACGGATCCTTTGAATCCGGAGATGCAGTGCGGGTATATAAGCGCCACGGACAAATTCATATCGGTATCCGGCGGGTATGAGCGTTTTGTCACCATCGGCAAAATCGACTACTGCCACATAATCGACCCCGAAACGGGATACCCCGTGGACAACGATTTGCTGTGCGTGGTGGTGGTCACAAACGCCCCCGGGGCGCTGCAGGACAAGACTGCGCGGGAAAGGCTCAAAAACAACGGGGCGCTCTCCGACGCGCTGTCCACCGCTTTGTATGTCATGGGAAAAGAAAAAGCGCTGAAATTCTACAACACCACTTCGGTGGACTTTGAGATGATTTTGTTCGTGAAGACCGAAACCGAGCCCGGGTACGAGATAATCCCCACCAACGTGATGTTCACTGAATTTTATGTGTAACAAATGTGAACGATAGTTCACATGCAGTTCACACCAATCAATTAGTAAAAATACAAAAGGAGTGAAATTTATGGGCAAATATCCGAAAATAGGCATACGCCCCACTTTGGACGGCAGACGGAACGGCATCCGTGAATCCCTTGAGGACACGACCTCCGAACTCGCGGCGTCAGTGGCGAAATTTTTGGAAGAGAACCTGAAATACCCCGACGGCTCGGCGGTCGAGTGCGTGATCGCGGACTGCAATATAAGCGGAGCCTATGAGGCGGCTTTGTGCCGCGAAAAATTCAAAAAGGAAAATGTGGGCGTGTCGGTCACGGTTTCGCTGTCCTGGTGCTACGGCACGGAGACCCTGGATCTGGATCCGCACACCCCCAAGGCGATACTCGGCTTCAACGGCACGGAACGCCCCGGCGCGGTCTATTTAGCCGCCGCGCTCGCCGGACACAACCAAAAAGGCTACCCCGCGTTCTCCATTTACGGGCACGACGTGCTCGACGCGGGGACAAAGGAGCTCCCCTGCGACGTCAGGGAAAAACTCAAAAGATTTGCCAAAGCGGGGCTCGCGGTGGCGATAATGAAAGACCGGAGTTATCTTGCCATCGGCGGCGTTTCGATGGGAATCGCGGGCTCGATGGTGGACGATTCGTTTTTTCAGGACTATCTCGGGATGAGGTGCGAATATGTCGATATGGTCGAAATAGAGAGACGCATAAAGCTCGAAATCTACGACCATGGCGAATACGACAGGGCCCTCGCCTGGGTGAAAGCAAACTGCAAGGAGGGCATAGACAACAACGAGCCGAAAGTGACGGCAAAACAAAAAGAAAAAGAGTGGGAATACGTGGTGAAGATGGCGATAATCACCCGCGATTTGATGATCGGCAACCCCAAGCTCGCCGAAATGGGATATATCGAGGAATCAAACGGGCACAACGCGCTGGCGGGCGGCTTCCAGGGCCAGAGGCAATGGACGGACTATCTGCCCAACGGCGATTTCATGGAGGCGATTTTGTGCTCGTCGTTTGACTGGAACGGGATCAGGGAACCCTATGTGCTCGCCACCGAAAACGACAGCCTGAACGGCGCCACGATGCTCTTTGGCAAGCTGCTCACCAACACCGCCGCGATTTTTTGCGATGTGCGCACATATTGGTCGCCCGAAGCGGTCAAGCGGGTCACCGGAAAAACCATGGAAGGCGACGCGGCGGGCGGATTCATACATTTAGTCAACTCCGGGGCGGCCTCGCTGGACGGAACCGGCGAAATGACAAAAGACGGCAAAAACGCGCTTCTGCCATTTTGGGAGATCACCGCAGAAGATACCGGCAAGTGCATGGCCGCCACCAGCTGGGGCACGGCGAACAAAGGCTATTTCAGGGGCGGCGGTTTCAGTTCGACATTTTTGACCAAAGGCGGCATCCCGTTTACCATGGTGCGCCTCAACATGACAAAAGGGCTCGGCCCTGTTCTCTCGATTGCGGAGGGCGTGAGCGTGACGCTTCCCGACGATGTCCACTACACCTTAAACCACAGGACCGACGAAACCTGGCCCACGACTTGGTTCGCCCCCCGCACAACGGGCGACGGCGCGTTTGGCGACGTATACTCGGTGATGGCGAATTGGGGCGCGAATCACTGCGCGCTGGTTTTTGGCCATGTGGGAGCGGACTTCATCACCCTCGCCTCAATGCTCCGCATACCCGTGGCCATGCACAACGTCCCCAAAAATCAAATTTACAGGCCTTCCGCGTGGGCGCAGTTCGGAACCGACGATTTAGAGGGCGCGGATTACAGGGCCTGCCAAAACTTCGGCCCGATTTATTAAACGGAGGGAGATCGTGGAAAATATAAAATTCAAAAATATTCTGCCCGTAATAAAAGACGTGATGATGAAAACGTGCATATATGTTACGGTTATACCGGTTGTTTTGGGTGTTTTGGCCTCGTTTTTGAATACATTGATGGCCGATCCCATATCATATCCCGATTATGCCCTGGTATTTTTGGGTTTTATCGATCACGCCTTTAATTCCGGGACATATTTCCTCTTTGTTTTGACCGGCATGGGGGCGGCTTTGGCCTCCCAGGTTTTTAAAATAAAAAAGTTGCCGCCGGCGAGCAGGCATATAGCGTATTTCATACTCATATATCTTGTTTTTATCCTGATTTTCATGCCGATGAGCTCATACACGGTAAACCAGAACACCACCCTATTATTGTCGGCGGCGTTTGTCGTCATGTACCTTTTGGCATTCGGCATAGTCATGGGGATAAAAGCGCTCATAAAATCCGCCAAAAACAAAAAGGAAAGCTACGAAAAACAGTTTTAGCGGTCAGCGGACAGGGGCAGGCAAATGGGCCTGCCCTTTAATAGGAGCAAAACAAAAATCAATCGATAAGGATGGTGCAAAAGCTATGCAATCGTTTGCGTTTTACAGCCCCACCGAAATCGCCTTCGGCAAGGGCGAAGAGGAAAAAACGGGGCAACTGGCAAAAAAATACGGAGCCGCAAAAATTTTTGTGGTCTATGGCGGACAAAGCGCCGTAAACTCGGGTTTATTGAAAAAGATCACTGACAGTCTCGAAGCCGAAAAGCAGCAATATCATCTGTTCGGCGGGGCCAAGCCAAATCCGCTTCTCTCGCATGCAAGGGAGGGCATAAAAGCCGCCGTCGAATTCGGGGCGGATTTTGTTTTGGGAGTCGGCGGCGGGAGCGCGATCGACACCGCGAAAGCGGTCGCGCACGGCGCCAAAAACCCCGGAACCGACATATGGAAATTTTGGAAAAAAGAAGCCGAGCTCCGCCAAACCCTGCCGCTCGGGGTAGTGCTGACTATTTCGGCGGCGGGCAGCGAAACGAGCAATTCCGCCGTTTTGACCAATGCCGAAACCGGGGAAAAACGCGGGATTATCACAGACTTGAACCGCCCATGCTTTGCCGTGATGAACCCGGAGCTGACCTATACGGTTCCAAAATATCAGATTTCATGCGGGATCGCCGATATCATGATGCACACGCTCGAACGCTATTTCACCCACGTGGAAAACAACGAGCTCACCGACGGCATCGCCGAAGCTCTCATGCGAACCGTGATCAAAAACGGCCCGCTTCTCCTGCGCGAGCCTTCAAATTACAACGCGGCGAGCGAGATCATGTGGTGCGGCAGCCTGTCGCACAACGGGCTGACCGGGCTCGGGCGGCCTTTTGACTTCCCCGTCCACCAGTTCGGCCACGAGCTGAGCGCCAGATTCGACGTGGCGCACGGGGCGAGCCTGTCGAGCGTATGGGGCGCATGGGCTATGTATGCATACGGCGCAAACCCGGCGCGGTTCGCCAAATATGCGAAAGATATCTGGGATGTGGATTTGGGAGACCCGGAAGCTTCGGCAAAAGCGGGAATTGCGATAACTGTCGAATTTTTCAAGGCCATCGGCGCCCCGACTTGTTTTTCCGAACTCGGGATAGGCATCCAAAATGAAAAAACGATCGATGAATTGGCGGACAGCTGCGTGTTTTACGGAAAACGCTCTGTGGGGATTTTCAAAAAATTGGACAAAAACGACATCATCGAAATATATAAATCGGCAAACCGATAATAATGAGGGGGGAAATAATCATGAAGCTCAAATCGATCGAAACCTTTGCAAATAGGAGCATATGCTTTGTCAGGGTCACCGACGCGGAGGACAACTGCGGCTGGGGCATGGCCGCGCCCTTCGAAGCCGACATAACGGCCCAGGTGCTGCACCGCATCGCCGCAGGGATCGCGCTCGAGCCCTTCGACGATTTCACGGCGGTCGCCGACGAAATCATACGCAGGCAATACAAATACCTCGGGAGCTTTCTCGCGCGGGCGGCTGCGGGAATAGACACGGCGCTTTGGGATCTGGCCGCGAAGAAAAAAAATATGTCAGTCGCCGAAATGACCGGCAAAAAACGGGACTATATAGATCTTTACGCCTCGAGCATGCAGCGCGACCTCCCAGTTCAGGTGGAAGCGGACCGGCTCCGCGCGATTCAGGATAAATTCGGCTATCGGGCGATCAAGCTGCACCCCGGGATACCTGTGGGCCAAGACCGGGATTTCTGGGAAAACCGCACGGAGGACATGGTGGCCGCGATGGTGGCCACCGCAAAACCCGGAACGCACATAATCGTCGATGTCAACGGAAACTACTCGGTCGAGAAAGCGATAGAAACCGCAAAATTCATGCACGGCCACGGCATAAAATTGTTCGAGGAGCCGTGCCCTTACTGGGAAATCGAGAAGACAAAAGCGGTGCGCGAAGCCTGCGAAAAAATCGGCATACCGGTCGCCGGGGGCGAACAGGACTATATCGACACGATGTGGGAGCGCATGATCGACCAGAGGGTGATGGATGTATGCCAGCCCGATTTATTGTATATAGGCGGCTATTCCCGCGCGCTCAGGATAGCTGAGCACGCGGCGAAAAAGGGTTTGCAGGTGACTCCGCACACCTCGAACCGCTCGCCGATACTCGTCATGGGCCTGCATTACATGGCCTGCATAGATGCGCCCTACCCGTTTCTCGAATGCGGGATCGAGGAAGATTTATGGGCGGTGGATTCTTACGAACCGCAAATCGAAATCAAAAACGGGCAAGCCGCGGTCCCGACAGCCCCGGGTTGGGGATTTGAGCCGGCAAAAGAATTTTTGGCCAAAGCGAGGTATAGCATAAGCAAATAAATTGTGAATTAATTTTTAAATTTACGGGGTTGTGTTGACTCTCCCCTTAAGGTGAGCCTTATAATAAATTTATCAGCCGACAAATTTCAAATAACAAGTGACGGGGAGTTTGTGGAACATGAAACAAAGCGAGATGAAGATCGGCGAATTTGCACGGCTCAGCAGCGCGACAATCAAGACATTGCGTTATTATGATAAAATCGATCTTTTGAAGCCCGACGCTATCGACCGATTTACCGGATACAGGATTTACAGTTCGGAAAAATTGGAAAAAATGACGCAAATAAAAACGATGAAAAAAATCGGATTTACGCTTTCGGAAATCATGAATTTTCTCGCCCTCGACGAAGCGGACGAAAACGCGAAGGTTTCTTTCGCCGCCGCGAAAAAGCGGGAAATCGAGAATGAGAGCGAAATGCGGTTGGCCGCGCTCGACGAATTTATCGCAAAACTGAAAGAAGGGGAAAAGCATATGAAAAAGAAAAATTATTATATGCCTTTCGAGAGCGACGAATGGATAAAAAACCGCCCTAAAAATTTCGAGGAAAGAAAAGATGATATTTACGGCGCCGCCGCCAAACTTGTCAAAATTTACGCCGGGAAGGCGGTTTTTGCGGCGATCGACGAAAACGGCAAGGTTTATGCTTGGGGCAACGCCAATAACGGCGATCAAAGCCACGTGCCCAAAAACATGGGAACTGTCAGGCAAATCGAAGCGGCGGCTTATTCTGCGGCGGCGGTGAATTCGGAAAACAAAGTTTTTAGATGGGGCATATTTGGAGGCATCGAACCGTTCCTTCCGCCCGCAGCGGAAGCGGAAATTTCGGCGGTTGCGGCGACTGAATACGATTTTGCGTTTTTGGGCGCCGAGGGCAAAGTGCATGGCGACATGAAGCACAGGCAAGCCCATAAAAAATTCAAGCCCAAGCCCGAAATGTCCGATATCAAGCTGCTTGCCGGCGGGTACTATAATTTCGCGGCGCTTGACAAAGAGGGCAAAGTTCATATCTGGGGTGAGTACGACGAAACGGCGGAGGGAAGCGGGGCCGTCGTGAATGTTCCGTCGAATCTGCCGCGCATAATCGAAGTGGCGGTCGGAGCTTATGATATTTTATGCCTTGGTGTAGACGGCAAAATTTATGCTTGGGGAAATTTCGGCACGGTCATACCGCCGGTTTTTGACGGTTTTGCAAATGAGCCGCTGGTTTTCGAAACCGTTCCCGCAATCGCCGCAAATGAATGCCGCGATGTCCGCACTTTCGAAGAATTTTGCGAAGCGGTGCAAAACAGGACAAAAAACATAACGATCAAAAAAAACATGGAAATCACGGGCGAAAGCGTGTATATAATCAACGGTATCACGATAACCGTCGATAAAGATGTCACGCTGACTGTCAAATCCCCAAACTTTTTCGTCCATGAAAAGCTGATAAACAACGGCACGATCTCCGGAACAAAAACCGATGCCGCCAATGGCTGGTGGCCGCACGGGAGCCTGGTCGTCTGCGATGACATAGGAGGCACGGGTTCCATAGACAAATCAAGCCTCTTGGATATAAGCAGAACCGGCAGCTTCGACGCCGACGAAATCGGCAAATATTTGGCGGAGGATTCGATATATACGCAAGTCAGGTGCATAAACGACTCCCAAAACGCCGTCGTCATCGGCAAAGATTTGCTCATACCCGAAAACAAAACGCTTTGGCTGAACAATAGCTGCACGTTGCAAATCGACGAGGGCGCCACGCTCACGGTCAAAGGCAAACTGACTTTATTTAAAAATCCAATAATAAACGGCGCCATTGTCGGGGAAATCACCAATTTAGACCCCTCGTCCGGCGAAGGCGATGTTTGCTCTTTCGAAAAATTATGCGAAGCGACGCACCAAAATCCAATTCCGGGCAAATCATATGTAAATCTCCCCAAAGTGACGATAAAAGCCGATATGTCAGCCGAAGTCGATTTTCGCCTCGAACGATTCACTTCATTGATTGTCGATGCCGGCGTCACGCTGACGGTCAATTGCGACAATTTTGTCGTCATGGGCGAATTCACAAACAACGGCACGATTTGCGGAACAGGGCATATTTACGTGGATTCGCAAATCGGCGGAACCGGCGGCGTGAATATCGACGGGGGGCTGAAATTGAGCGTATATGAAGCAGATGCCGGAGATCTCGGCAAGATATTGGCCGAGGATTCAATTTATTCGGAGGTGATTTATACAAACTCCGGTCAGCTGCATTATAAATCGATTTTCGACGCAAAACCGGACGGCGAAAAAACCTTTGTCGAAATCGAAAACGATCTGCTCATCCCTGAAAACAAATCTGTTTGGATAAACATCAACGGAATCTTGAAAGTTAAAAAAGGCGCGACGCTTACAATCGAGGGCAGGCTGCAAACTTTCAGCGAACCGGCAATCGAGGGCTTGGTGATAGGGAAGATCGACATTCTGGAAAAATTCCCCTTCGCCTGAACGCAAATCACTCAATCCACAAAATCGAACTCCGCGCCGTATATTTCCACAGTGTCGCCTTCGCCCGCCCCCGCCTCGCGCAGCTTGTCTATCACGCCGCTTTTGTTTAAAATGCGCTGGAAATGCATAATGCTCTCCCTGTCGTCGAAATTTGTCGAGTTGACGACGGAGATCAGCCACTCTCCCCCGACTGAGTATATCCCGTTTTCAAGGCTTATCGCTATCTCGCGCTCGCGGCCGATTTCCGGCAATGTTTCCGTTATTTCGCTTTCATATATTTTCAGGGGCGGCAGGCTCGGATAGATTTTGACGATCTTCTCTATCAGTTTGTCTATCCCCTCCCCTGTGGCTGCGGACACGAAGACCGCCTCGCAGCCCAAAGTCGCCGCGTAATCTTCGAGCTCCTTGAAGCCTTGCCTGTCGTCACCCGCCAAATCCACTTTGTTGGCGGCGATTATCTGCGGCCTGTCGAGAAGTTCCTCGCTGAATTTTACGAGCTCGCCGTTTATGGCGTCGATGTCGTCGAGCGGGTCCCTTCCCTCGCTTTTCGATATGTCCACCACGTGCACGAGCAGCCGGCAGCGCTCTATGTGGCGCAAAAAGTCGTGCCCGAGCCCGACGCCTTCCGAGGCCCCCTCGATCAAGCCCGGTATGTCGGCCATCACAAACGAAAACTCGTCGCTTAAGCTCACCACCCCCAGATTCGGGGCCAGGGTGGTGAAATGGTAATCCGCGATTTTGGGCCTTGCCATGCTGACTATGCCCAGTATCGAAGATTTTCCCACGTTGGGATAGCCGATGAGCCCCACTTCCGCGAGCATTTTGAGCTCCAATACCAAATTTTTTTCCTCGCCGGGAAAACCGCTTTTGGCGAAGTTCGGAGCCTGCCTCGAAGGCGTGGCGAAATGCGAATTCCCCCAGCCCCCTTTGCCGCCTTTTGCCGCGACGAAATCGCCGCAATCCGACATATCTTTGATTATTTTCCCGGTTTCGACCTCTTTTATGAGGGTACCCGGCGGGACCGATATATATATGTCCGCAGCCCCCCTGCCGGACATCTTCCCGGATTTGCCGTCCTGCCCGTTTTCGGCCGCGAATCTGCGCCTGTGCTTGAAATCGAGCAGGGCGTTTTTGCCGTTGTCGATTTTGAAAATGACGCTTCCGCCCCTGCCGCCGTCGCCCCCGTCGGGACCTCCCCGCGGCACGTATTTTTCCCTGTGGAACGACACGCAGCCGTTACCGCCGTTTCCGGCTTTTATATGTATTGCCACTTTATCCAAAAACATTTTTTGCCCCATTTCCGAATTGAGTTATAGATCATCTGCCGCATTTTCGCACAATTTGACCGTATCGTCCAAAACAGCGACATTTTTTTGCGCGTCGTAGCGCACTTTTTCGTATATGTCAAACAAAATATCGCTTTCCCCGCAGCGCACATCATTTTTTATTTCCTTTGGGGTGGACGAATATTTGATCGCGTTATTTTTTTGGATCAATTTCAAAATAAATTTTATATACAGCAGCCTTATTTTTTCCGCATTTGACGAGACGTGCTTTAAATCCAGCTTTTTTCGCAATTGCAGCTTGTTTTTCAGCTTTTCGATTATGTTGAAGTTGAAAACAATTTTGTTTTCGTCGCGGCCTTTGACGAATTTTTGTTTTCGCCGGTATCTTTCCCTGAATTTCTCGATGATCGGTTTGAGCAGTCGTTTGACTGCGTCGACCAATGTCTTTTTTGCTTTTGCATACAAAACTTTGGCGCGGCTTTTGAAAAGCGAAAAAAGCGTCCACGCCATATAGGCCAAGAGCAAAATTTCCAAAACAGTCAAAAAGCGCCCCAAGCTCGAATTTTCCAAAGACTGTTTGGTGTATTCGATAAAATATATCCCGGCTGCGCATATAGCTATTTTTATTATCTGCGCCCGCTTTTTTTTGTCCTTGAATATTTTCATAAAATCATCTTCCCGCCTATTTTCGGAGCTTGCTCGTGGAGCCTAAAAATTTGTTGTATTCCTCGTTTTCAAGCTCTATTATCGTCACCGCGTTGTTGCGGTTTTTGAAGCTGGCGATGTGGCCGTCCATATTTTTGTCTATGTAAGGCGTTATCACAAATATTTCCGCGTCGCGGATATCGCTTCCCGCCCCTTTTTCCAGCAGGGCCGAAAAAGATATCCCGCACCTGATCTGAACCGCCGCCATTTTTTTGAGTATGTCTTCTATGTGATACAAGCCGCCGATGATGGGAAACGCGATGAATTTTTCGCCGCTTGCCAAATGGCAGTTTGCCGACAGCCCCACCCTATAGCCTTTGCGCAACGCCTTGCCGATAAACGAAGCGGCAAACGACAGCGCCTGCTCCATCAGGGCTTCATATATTTCGGTGGGGATGCTCAATATATCAAGCGGCGCCTGAAAATTTATATAGATCATGAAAATGCGGTCCGAGCAGTGATCCAGTTTGTTCACTTTTATGCTGTGCATTCCGGAAAACCCGCTTTTGGCCGTGGCCTTGAAATTGATCATGTGAAACGGGTCGCCGGCGGAGTAATCCCTTATGCCCGACACCGAAAACGGATCCTGCACCACCATGCGCCGCGAGAGCGTGTCGCCCTGTATGAAATTGACCGGATATGACAAGTGGCCGAACTCGACCGCTTTCGGATAAACGTACAATTCGGCCTCGAAGCCAAAATACGTGAATTTTTCCACGCCGACGCTTTTTGTGAAAATGCAGGAAGAATCCATTTTGTAATAGCCCCTGTTCATGCACTTGATTCTGTGGTGGCGTTTCACCTGCATATACGGCATCAAGTGGAACCTGCTTATCACAAGCTGCATCGAGGAGCCGTTTTCGCCTCCCGGATGATCCAGCAGTTTCAAGCTGTGATATATATATGATTCGACATCGACAAAAAACAGGGGCAATATGCTGTTGTTGTATATCGTTTCGGTGATCGTGATATCTTCGCCCTCAAATGCCGCCTGCGCCGAAAATTCCCTCTTGTACCGAAGTCTTTTGATCAGTTTTATTTTGACATTGTAGTACGACATATATATGACGGCGATTATGGCCGCCGCCGGCAATATCGCAAAAATAACGGGTAACGCCTCAAACAAAACGCCCAATCCGCGCGCGCCTCCTAAATTATAACCTGTATTTGTCAAAATCCTCCGTGGGAACGGGGATGTTTCCGGCTATTTCGCCGATTATTTCGGCGCCCGCGTTTTTTTTCATGCTCGCCGATGTTTTCAATATCAGCCTGTGCGCCAAAACGGGAACCGCCGCCGCCTTTATATCGTCCGGCGTCACATATGCCCTGTTATTTTTTGCCGCCATGCCCTTCGAAACTTTGAGCAGCGCTATGCAGCCTCGCGGGCTTGTCCCGAGTATCACATCTGGATTCCTGCGGGTCGCTTCGGCCAGCGACGTTATATAGCCGTATAAGTCTTTGTGGACGTATATGGAATTTATCTCGTTTTGCGCATTTACGATATCCTCCCGTGAAATCACCGGTTTCAGGGTCTGGATCGGGTTGGCTTTGTCGAATCTTTCGAGAATGCCGACACTTTGCTCATGTGTGGGATATCCCATGGCGACTTTTACCAAAAACCTGTCCAGCTGGGCCTCGGGGAGCGGGAACACCCCCATATTTTCGACGGGGTTCTGCGTGGCTATGACCATGAAAGGCAAAGGCAGCCTATGGGTTTTTGCTTCGATGGTCACCTGCTGCTCTTCCATGCACTCCAATAAGCCGGACTGCGTTTTCGGCGTGGCCCTGTTTATCTCGTCGGCCAGCACGATGTTCGAGAACACCGGCCCGGGTATAAACTCAAATTCCGATTTTTTCATGTTGAAATACTGGATTCCGGTTATGTCCGAGGGGAGCAAGTCCGGGGTGAACTGTATGCGCTTGAAGGCGCAGCCTAAGGATACCGCAAATGATTTGGCGAGCATGGTCTTGCCCGAACCGGGCACGTCCTCTATCAGCACATGACCGTTGCACAAAAGGGCGATTATGATAAAATCGGCTACATTGTCCTTGCCCACGATGACTTTGCCTATATTTTCCCTTGCCGCAGTTATAAGCTCGAAAGCGTTCATGCAAAAATCCTCCTTATGTGGCAGACCGGTTTTGGGGGTGGTTTTTGATGTACTCGTCGATGCTGTCGATAATGTAAAGCGGACCCGTCATATGCAAGCCTTTCCAGCATCTGGCAATAAACCGGATTGCGCCTGTTTTGCGCAGATAATTGTAAGCTTCCTGTCCGCTCAGCCCTTTTTCGTCTTTGTAAAGCTCGACGCATGATGCCAAAAACCATATCTCGCCCTTTGGCGCTTTCATATCTGTTCCTCCGGAAAAGTGATTTTTCCCGTGGCAAGCTCTTCTTCCAACAAATCGTACAGCAGAGGATACCCAAGCCGCCACACTTTTGTCTTTTCATCTTCCAATGCGCTATATAATTCCGAATTGTACAAGACATCGGATGCTTCTTCCAAGCCAAGCTTGCGGTTTTTCATCAGCAAATCTATCATTCCCGGCGTTATCATCGCGATAACCGGGGAAATGTTTTTTTTCATCGGCGCGGCCTCCTTGCTGTTTCGTGAAATTTGATAAATCGAAGCATGGATAACGCCCTTTCGCTTTTTAAGCATATCTGATCGACGAGCTTGCTTGTTTTCAGCGCGACAAGCGTGGCTTCCTCGTTGAGGAATCCGCCCATGAAAGCTTGTATCGCAGGCATAACTGTGTCATTTGCCACTGCTCCGATGACGACATCGAATAAATTTCCTTTGTATGTTTTCAATCTATTTTCAGTGACAAAACGCAGCCATTCGGAATCCGCGCTCATAAATCTGCGGACAACGAGATTCGATTCAGCGGCTTCCATGTCAAATTCATAGATATTGACCGTGGCGATGCCATTGTTTTTTTTGCGTTTTATCACAATTTCAGAAAAACGTTCCGCTTGTTTTTCGTCCGTAGTCAGATAAAAACCCGTTCCAAAATCAAGCCCCCGCATTTGTTCTATAATTCGCGGGCGTTCAACTACCATGCTGCTACCGTGATACAAAAGCATAATCTCAACCGCCTCCGATCCTGTATACAGTTTACCATAAAATTTTATAAATTTCAATACATATAACACAAATAACTTGCATTATGAGATAAAAAATGATACAATAGAATCGCCACAATCATTAAAAACCGGAAAGGATGGATTATACACTATGCGCGTATTGCTCATTTGCGACGATCGCTATCACCCGGGGGACATTCCGGCAAACGGTGTCGCACCGCTCGCAAAACAAGGCTTCGAATTTGACATCATCATGAACGGCAACGATTTCAAGCCGGAGGCGCTCAAAAATTATTCCGTTGTTTTGCTTTGCAAATGCGACAACATCTCGGCCGCCGACCTGAACGCCTGGAAAACCCCCGAAGCGCAGAGGGCGCTTGTCGATTTCGTGGAAAACGGCGGAGGGCTATTGGTCATACATTCGGGCATGGTTTCGGGCGCGGAGACGGCGGCGCTCGACCGGCTGATCGGCTGCCGCTTTGTTTCGCATCCCGCCCAGTGCCCCGTGACCGTGCAACCGATCAAGCCTCACCCCGTGACCTTGGGAGTCGGGGCTTTCACCGAAGTGGACGAACATTACAATGTGGAGATGCTTTCGGGCGATGCTGATATGCTGATGGCCTCCTATTCCGACCAGCCCAAAGAAGGCGACCCGATCCACAACTGCATCAACCCGGGCGGATATGTCCGCGCCCAGGGAAAAGGCCGCGTATGCGTGCTGATGCCCGGGCATCTTCTCCCTGTTTGGCTCAACCCGCAATTCCAGCGCACGCTGGCAAATTCCCTGCGGTGGTGCGGCGAGCCATGAGGGCAAACCAGAGGCCTGCCCCTACAAGCCGACGGCCAACAAAGCTTCAAACTCGTCCTCGCCGATCACTTTTACGCCAAGCGCCTCCGCTTTTTCGAGCTTGCTGCCCGCATTCTCGCCGGCCAGCACATAATCCGTCTTCTTTGAAACGCTCGAGGCGACTTCGCCGCCGTTTTTTGCTATGAGCTTTTCTATCTCGTCGCGTTTGTATTTTGATAATGTTCCCGTGACCACAAACTTCAAGCCGCTCAGCTTGTCCGAAACCTCTTTTTCTCCTTCGGCTTCGTCGATATGCGTTTTTATCCCGCAGCTTTTGAATCGCTCTATATACCCGATATTTTGCGGATCCGAAAAATAGTTGGCCACCATTTTGGCCGACTCGCCGCCTATGTCCTTTATTTGCGTCAGTTCTTCGACTGTTATCGGATTTGGCAGGTACAATTTTTCTATATCTTTGTATTTTTGCGCGATTTGCGCGCTCGTCTTTTCGCCGATGTGCCTAATCCCCAGAGCGAAAAAAAATGCCGCAAAGCCCCTTGTTTTCGAGCTTTCGATCGCCTCGATCAGGTTTTGCGAGCTTTTTTTGCCCATTCTCTCGATATTTGCGATTTCATCCGCTTTGTCGCATAGCTTGTACAAATCGGCGGAACAAAATATGAGCTTGTTTTCGATGAGCTGGCTTATCACCGCCGGGCCGAGCCCCTCTATGTTCATCGCGTTTTTCGAGGCGAAGTGGATTATGTTTCGTTCGAGCTGCGCCGGGCACGCGGGAGCCGTGCAGCGCAGCGCCACGTCCCCCTCTTCGCCTCCGCTCACGGGGGAGCCGCACGACGGGCAGTTTGCAGGCGGCAAAAAATCGGTTTGGGTGCCGTCCCTTTTGTCAAACTCGACCGATAATATTTCGGGTATTATCTCCCCGGCCTTGCGCACATTTACCGTGTCACCTATTTTTATCCCCTTTTCGGCGATGAAGTCCATGTTGTGCAGCGTGGCGCGGGATACGACCGACCCCGCCAGTTTCACCGGCTCCAAAACCGCATTTGGGGTCAAAACCCCCGTCCTGCCCACCTGGATTATGATATCCGTCAGTTTCGTGCTTTTTATTTCCGGCGGATATTTGTACGCTATCGACCATTTCGGGGAATGCGCGGTTTCGCCGACCATGTCGCGCCTGGCCAAATCGTTCAGCTTCAAAACGGCCCCGTCGATCTCAAAATCCAAATCGAACCGCCCCGCATCTATTCTTTCGATTTCCGCGATCATCTCGTCGGGATTCGTGAAAGGCTTGTACAGCGGGGAAACCTTGAAGCCAAACGACGCGAGGCAATCTAACGCCACGGCCTGCGTCGCAAATTTTTTTTCGAGCCTGTCGGTTATATTGCCATCTATTTCGAGCTGCTGTATGCCGAAGACGAATATGTCGAGCTTGCGCTTCGCGGTCTCGGAAGGATCGAGCTGCCTCAATGATCCGGCGGCCGCGTTTCTCGGGTTGGCCAAAAGCGGCAGGCCCTGTTTTTCTTTTTCCTCGTTATGCTGCCTGAAAACGGAAATCGGCATAAACGCCTCGCCCCTAACTTCGATATATTTCGGATAATCGCCGCTTAATTTAAACGGTATCGATTTTATCGTTTTCAGGTTTTCGGTTATGTTTTCGCCCACGATCCCGTTTCCCCTCGTGGAGCCCCTTGCAAACATCCCGTTTTCGTATTCGAGCGAAACCGAAAGCCCGTCGATTTTGTATTCCAGCAGATATTCCTGGCTCTCCCCGTCGAATATCTTGTTTGTCTTTTCGATGAAATCCACAAGCTCGTCTTTTGAATATGCGTTCGACAAAGAGCCCATTTTGACTTTGTGGGCCACTTTCTCGAATTTTTCGAGCGCCTTCCCGCCCACTCTCTTCGAGGGGGAATGCGGGCTGTCGAACTCCGGGTATTCCTCTTCAAGCGCCATGAGTTCCCTTACGAGCATATCGTAGTCGAAATCGCCGATCAGGCTTTCGTCCTCTTCGTGATATTTTTTGGAATAAAATTCTATCTGTTTTCGAAGCTCATATATTTTGCTTTCTATATCGTCCATAAAATTTAAGCTCCCCCCTTGAAATTTGCCAAAATATGTACTATAATAATTATATCAGATTTTCACGAAAAAAGAAAGGGGAATTTTTACGATGCTCCCTAAAATTTATACCATCGACAGAATCGAGGAGGGCATAGCGGTGCTCTTCGACGAGAACGACGCAAAAAAAGAAATAAAGGCCGGGGATTTGCCAAAAGGCATAAAAGAAGGCGACATATTGAGTTTTGACGCGGAAAGCGGCGCATATTCCATCGAAAAAGAAAAAACGGATCGGGCAAAAGCGGATCTGGGCGAGCGGCTGTCCAATTTATTCAAAAAGGAGAAAAAAACTATGAAGACAAAAGCGGTCAGAATATACGGCGAAAGCGATTTGCGCCTCGAGGAGTTCGAGCTCCCGGAGATGAAAGAGGACGAGATATTAGGCCACATCATCTCGAACACGATCTGCATGTCCTCCCATAAAGCGGCGATCCAGGGGGGAAAACATAAAAGAGTGCCCGACGACGTGGCACAAAACCCCACGATCATCGGCCACGAGTTTTGCGGCGAGATTGTCAAAGTGGGCAAAAAATGGGAGGGCAAATACAAGGTAGGTTCCAAATTTTCGGTCCAGCCCGCCATGAACTACAAGGGCACGCTCGATGCCCCGGGATATTCCTATAGGTACATCGGGGGAAATTCCACATATGTCATAATCCCGCAGGAAGTGATGGAAACGAACTGCCTTCTCGAATACAGCGGCGAAGCGTTCTATTTCGGCTCGCTCGCCGAACCCATGTCCTGCATAGTGGGCGCCTGTCACGCCAATTACCACAGTGCCCCCGGGACTTATGTCCACAAAATGGGCATAGTCGAGGGCGGTAGCTGTGCGTATCTCGGGGCCGCAGGGCCCATGGGACTCGGCGCGATCGACTATGCCGTACACTGCGACAGGAAACCCGGAAAGATAGCAGTGATCGATATCGACCAGTCCCGC
>Ga0082212_10002561_pt1 | contig 26428 bp, 22 predicted proteins | sample TergutNt197P3_FD_71548 | JGI IMG/M metagenome (GOLD analysis project Ga0082212, IMG submission 71548) | Neocapritermes taracua P3 segment gut microbial communities from Petit-Saut dam, French Guiana - Nt197 P3 | ecosystem: Host-associated > Arthropoda: Insects > Digestive system > Gut ...
TTATTACAGGACTTTTTGTAAATAAGGTTGCCGCACTAATAGTAGTGATGAACTTTGCCGGTCTTACTTGTACCGCCGACTCCAACCATCATCGCACCATCCAGACCGCAGAATATCTTTGTTGTAAGTATATATTCCTCTTCAGCTTTCATCGCAGCAGGCTTGTGCTTATTCTTATCCATCCGGGCTTGCACTTTATCAAAAATATCCTGGGGGACAATAGCGGGCATACCATCAGGAATGATTATATCGCCATAGCGGTACTCACCAATGTATCTACGATTTTTCAATATGTTGTGCATACTCGCCTTATTCGTGTACTTGTATTTTGCTGTTGCAAAAACATTTCGGGAGCTAAAATCAGCGCAGATCTCTCCGACTGTTTGCCCATCAGCATAGCGGGTGAAAATCTCAAGTACGACAGGCGCAGCAAGGGGGTCTACTTCGTAATATCGTTCAGAATTTATGACATATCCAAAGGGGATATTTCCACCATTTGCCTTACCTTTCAAGGCGTTTTCTTTCTGTCCGCGCTTCACCTTGTCACTTAATTCTGCGCTGTAGGAATGTGTAATAATAGGACTAACCAGCAAAACCCTTGTAAAATCAAGGTTTGCCGCGTTAGTCCAATTTTTATTACACCTAATTTCTATGAAAGGCAGGAACTGATATGGGAAAAACAATTTTTATCGGCGCGAGAAAAGGCGGAGTCGGAAAAACGACGACCGCCGCGAGCCTGGGCGTCGGACTTGCCCGCGAGGGCAAAAAAACGCTCGTAATAGACACGGATTCACAATTCTCGCTGACAGTCAGTTTGGGGATCACCGAACCTGACAAGTTGCCAGTCACACTGGCAACGGTAATGAACGACATCATTGCCGAAAAAGACATTGACCCGACAAATGGTATCATCCACCATCCAGACGGCGTTGACTTACTCCCTGCGAACAGTAGCTTAACGGGTATAGAACTCGCTCTCGCTTCGCTTATAGGGCGGGAAACGGTATTGCGGCAGTACATCGAAAAGGTTAAGCCCTATTATGACTTCATCTTGCTCGACACCCCGCCATCGCTCGACTTGCTGACAATCAATGCTCTCGCCGCCGCAGACAGTGTAATAATACCTGTCGTGCCACGCTATCTTGACGCTAAAGGTCTTGAGCTTCTATTAAAATCCATTTCACAGGTACGACGACAAATCAATCCAACGCTCTCAATCGGTGGAATTTTACTGACGATGGTAGATAAAAGACCGCACTTCACTCAGGACATCATCACACTCGTCACAAACGCATACGGCGGTAACATCAGAATTTTCGGTGAGTACATCCCACGTTCTATCCGCGCATCCGAATCCACCGCACAGGGTATCAGTATTTTTTCGTATGATCCGAATGGAAAAGTCGCAGCGGCCTATGCCGCACTTACGAGGGAGGTGCTGTCCTATGCCGCGTAACCAGACAAAAGGAAACCTCGCCCTCGCCGGATACGACGATATTTTCAAAAGCAGCGTAATCCCACTTGCAGGAGAGAGCATAGTGGAAATCCCTCTGGTCGAATTACATCCACCTGAGTTTCATCCGTTCCAAGTCAACGACGACCTGAGCATGAAGCGGTTGTCCGAAAACATCAAGCGTAATGGCGTTCGTGAGCCTGGGATTGCCAGACCGCGCAACGACGGCGGTTACGAACTCTTATGCGGAAACCGCCGGAAGCGTGCTTGCGAGCTTGCGGATATACCGAGCATGCCTATCATAATCCGCGAAATGGACGACGACAGCGCGGCGATAACGATGGTGGATTCAAACCTCGAACAGCGAGAAAAGCTGTTATTCAGCGAAAAGGCTTGGGCGTACAGAATCAAGTTAGAAGCCATGAACCATAGCGGCGTCAAAGGCGATATGCTCTCCGTGGACGTGCTTGTTGAGCAGACCGGCGAGAGCAAAAATCAGATATTCCGGCTTGTCCGCCTGACCGAACTCGTCCCCGACCTTCTCGACAAGGTAGACGCACGGCAGCTTGCTTTCAATCCCGCTGTGGAGCTTTCATACCTTTCGCGACAGGAACAAGCATCGGTCGTCGATGCAATGGCGGCACATGAAACCAAAGTATCACTATCACAGGCTGTCAGGTTGAAAAAGCTCAAACAAGACGGAAAGCTGACTGAGGACTGCATCAGTAAAATACTCGCAGAAGAAAAAGGCACACCAAAAGGCGAATCGACAGGCTCAATCCGGTTTCGCAAATACTTCCCGCCGGATTACTCGCAAAAGCAGATGGACAAGGTTATCATCGAACTGTTGACCGACTGGAAAGCGAAGGCTGCGATATAGGATAACCGTACAATGGACAAAAGCCCAAACTCTCATACGGGAGCGTTTGGGCCTTTGTCTGCGGTGCGGCTATTGTTTCCGAACAGGGTAACAAACCTCAGTCACCCAATTCTCGGGATTGGGGTCGTGGCCCGGGCTGACATGATAGATAAGGAACATAGCCCCGTTAAAGTCATATTTGTTATCCGTCACCCATGCCGCGATAGCTTCGTTCGCGGAGGGAAGCTGGTCATAGCTGCACTTTATAATTGATGATGCGACGTTGATTGGCAGCGTGGTCACGAAACGCACGTTCTCTGTGTCCTTGTGCGTACCGGTCACCGCGACTTGGATTTCAACATCGACGTCGGCTTCCTTGTACTTCAACCCGGACAGGCAGCAGGGCATTCCGAACAGGAAACCAACGGAACTCGATATTTAGCAAAACACCAACTCACGCAATGGCGGCGGGGCATTACCTCACCGCCTATTTTTTTTGGAGGTGATTTCTACGGATACGCAATACAACAAGAAAACAGCGAAAAAGAGGATACGAAATCATAACATCAATTTTGCTGTCACAGAACAAGAACGCGAGATGATCGACCGGCGCATGGCGCTGACCGGGATAATGAACCGGCGCGCTTATCTGCTCAAAATGGCTACCGAGGGGCAGGTCGTTCACTTGGAACTCGATGGCGTAAAAGAAATGGTGCGCCTGCTTTCCAACGCGACCAACAACATCAATCAAATCGCAAAACGCGCTAACCAGACAGGCAATATTTATGCCGCCGACATTGACGAACTGCGGGGGCGGTACGACGAAATATGGGGGCAGGTCAAAGTGATCATGCAGAAGATGATCGAACTATAACGGCGGTGACGGTATGGCGACGACATGGATTAAGCCGTTGAAAGTCAGGAAAGACAGGTCGATTATCAAAAGCCTCACCGGAAGGACGATGTACGCAAGCAATGAATTGAAAACGGATGGCGGCTTGCTCGTTAAAGGATATGCCTGCAACCCTCAGACCGTTGACGAGGATTTCATGTTCACGAAACGGGACTATGGGTTCTTTACGGGACGGGACAACGGATTGAAAAATGTCATCGCATACCATTTTCGCCAGAGCTTCAAGCCGGGCGAGGTTACGCCAGAGGAAGCCTTGGAAGTCGGGTACGAAACGGCGATGCGCTGGACAAAAGGCCATCATGCCTTTATCGTCTGCGTCCATACCGATACAAAACACTTGCACTGCGCCATAGTTTACAATTCTACGCGGCTCGATTGTATGGGAAAGTTCAACAACTTCAAGAACTCGTCTTTCGCCGTGCGCCGCCTGTCCGATCTCGTTTGCGCGGAGCATGGTCTGTCGGTCATTGAAAATCCGAGGCCGTCAAAGGGCAAAAACTACGCCGAATGGCTCGGCGGCAAGGAACCCACATGGCGGGAGAAGCTGCGCCGACAAATCGACGAGGTTGTTCCGTCCTGCCCGACGTTCGCCGATTTCGTCATGGCGATGCGGGCAGCGGGCTGTATTGTAAACGATGCTCGTAAATATGTAACTCTACTCGCGCCCGGTCAGAAAAGGGCTTTGCGGCTCAACTCGCTTGGAGAGGGATACACGGAAGCGGAAATCAGGGAACGGCTTGGATTGACTAGGATAGTCGCAGGCTCTGGCGCTGGCGGGCAGAAGGAAGCGCCGACAGCCCGATACACCGTTGAGCCGAGACGGGTGGGCCTTCTCATCGACATACAGGCGAAAATCCGCGAGGGAAAAGGCGAAGGCTACGAAAGATGGGCGCGCATATTCAATCTCAAAGAGTCTGCCCGGACGCTGTTGTTCCTGAAAGAAAACGGGATAGACAGTTACGACGACCTTGTGGCGAGGACCGCCGCTGCGTCCGCTGAGTTCGACGGGCGCATGACGAATATACGAGCCGCTGAAAAACGCTTGTCTGAGATTTCCGAATTGCAGAAGCACATCGGCACATACGGCAAGACCCGCGAAGTGTACGCAGAGTATAAGGCTTCGGGCTGGGACCCGGAGTTTTACGAGGAACACCGCGCCGAGATTACGCTCCACCGGGCGGCGAAAAAGCATTTCGACGACTTGAAGATCAAAAAGCTGCCGACTATCGCTTCGCTCAGACAGGAGTACGCGGCGCTCGCGGCCGAAAAAAAGAAGCTGTACAGCGGATACCACGAAGCGAAGGACAATGTGCGGCAGCTTCTCGTTGCGAAAGGCAACGCGGCGCGGATACTTGGCATCGACGCGGAGGAGCAGGAGCGCGAACGCTCACGCAAACAGGCCCGAAGCAACGCGCCGGACAGATAGGCTGCCGTAGGCAGCCGCAGCAGCAATGACGCCAGTCATTGCTTAACGGACGCAAGGCGTCCGAGGGGTATTAGGGGGAACCCCTAACAAGCAGCCGGACGACCTTTTTGCGGAGCAAAAACGGTCGGGCGGCGGAGGTGCAGTCGCACCTCCATTGCTTGCCGTTACGCTATTCGGGCGTTTGGGATGTAATTGGAGCGAAAAATTCCCGCTTCTGCCCGCCAGCCATGCGAAGCTACTTTGCAGCCGCCACCGCGCTGATACGCCGCAAACGGGCGCATCTTTCCGTCGGCGCGGCTTGGTTTCGCCCAGCACCCTCATTGAACGGAACATCCGATTGCGTAATAATTGCGCAATTGCTTCACACATTGCGCAATATTGCGTAATTGAAAAACGAAAAGGAGATGCAAAAAATGATTATATCTATAGACCACGGGAATAAACAGATCAAACTGGCGGGAGGCCGCGTATTTACGTCCGGCTTGCGCGAGAGCGACACACGCCCGCCGTTTGGCGACGACATACTGATACATAAAGGGAAATACTACACCATTTCGGATAAGAGGATGAACTGCTGATCAAAGCGTCAAAGAAAAGCGGGTGATCGCCATGAGCGGCAAAAAAGCCGGCACAAGGTTTACTATACTCTTGAGGGAAAACGACCCCCGGCACTTGCAAGCGGCGGACATCCTCAACAGCCAGGGGTTTCATGGCAAGGCGCAGTACATTGTTAACGCTATCCTGCACTACGCAGACCATGATGCTATGCAGGCCGCGCCCCGAACGGTATCTTTAGACGAACGCTCGATAGATGCGATTGTGAGTCGGTTGCTGGGCGGGTTGGAAATTGATAGCGCGAGCCGGCCTGCGCCCATTGCCGAGGATCAACAGGAAAACATCTTGCTTTCCTCCGATGAAATCAATTTCGACGACGCACTGGAAGCGATTGGCGGGGAGGGCTTCAGTGCGATTACGGACGCTCTTGAAATGTTCCGCAGCAAGTGATTGTTGCAGGAACTAGCGGCGTTTGGAACCAATTACGAATATAGTTAATTATCCGTACCTATCGTACCTTGCGAATACTTCTCTTGCTGGTAACGGAACAGTTCTGCGTAGAGGTGCTTGTCGCGCAGAAGTTCCTCCTGTGTTCCATCCTCGACTATACGTCCATGCTCCAGAACAAGTATCCTGTCTGCCAGTGACACGTTCGAGAGCCTGTGCGACGTGAAAATGGTCATCTTGCCGTCTGAGAGGCACTTTAGCGACTCGAATATCTCATGCTCCGCTTTCGGGTCGAGGTTCGAGGAAGGCTCGTCGAGTATCAGGGCGGTATGCCTGCGGAACAGCGCCCGCGCGAGGGCGAGCTTCTGGTGCTGCCCGCCTGACAGTTCGATCCCGTCGTGGCTGAACCGTTTCGTCAAACTCGTGCCGAGCCCTTTCGGCGATTTTTGCAGGATATCGCCGCAGGAAGCCGCGAGGAGCGCCGCATTAGCGGCCTCTTCATCCGTTTCGAGCGTTTCATCGGCTATTGCGAGGTTCTCCATAAGCGTGAAGCTGTAGTTGTGCATCTCCTGGAAGTACACGCTGAAATTTGCCCTGAGCTCTGACAGGCTGTATTCCTTTATGTCCGTCCCGTTGATCCGGATGGCGCCGCTGTCCGGGTCGTACATCCTCAGCAGCAGCTTTATCAACGTCGTCTTCCCGGAGCCGTTCAGGCCCACGAGGGCGACCTTCTCGTTCTTGCACAGCGTGAAGCTCGCACCGTCGAGCGCGGGCGACTTGGCATCGGGGTATGCGAAGCTGACCTCGTCGAACTCTATGGCGTCCACCCTGTCCAATCGCGTCGTCCCATTGTCGGCGACCCGGCTCTCGAACTTGTCGAGCTTCCTGACGTTCTCTATCTTCAGCTTGTTGTCGTATATCTGCATAACGGAGATTGACAGCCCGGATATTGCCGAGCTGAGCTGCAGCGTCAGCCCTGCGTACAGCGAGTAGTCGCCAACCGTGGCGGCGCCCCTGAGCGCCTTGAACGCTATGTCCGCCCCTATGAGGGCGACGGCAATCTCCGGCAGGCACTCCAGCAGCCCCGTCAGCACTGAGCGCCGCCTCGCCATGCCCCGCCTCTTCGTAAAGAGGTTCCCCCATATGCGCCCGTACCGCTCCTTGAGCCTGCCCCCGGCGCCGAACAGCCGCATGTCCTGGGCGTAGTCCCGGCTTGAGGCGACGGACTGGCAGTAGTACATGTTCCTGTGCTCGTTTATCTGGTCAAGACTGAGCATGTATAGCAGCTTCGTGTACCTCGCAGCAGCTGCGGAGGCGGGCACGGCGGCGGCGAGCAGCACGAGCCCGTACGCCATGTTCGCACCGCTGAGTATTATGAACGACGACACGAACGACACCGCCGACCTGACGCAGGACAGCACGTTCCATAGTATGTGCGCCATAGCCATGGAGTCCTGGTTTGCGGACTGCAGCTTGTCGTAGTACTCCGGGTTGTCGAAGCACTCCAGGTCGACGGAAAGCGACTTGTCCATCATCATGAGCGATATCCTGCCGCTTATCATGTCCCCGTGCATCGCCTGCGCATACTGCGACGCCTTCTGCAGACCCGCACTGACGAGTGCGGCGGCGAGCAACAGTGCGAGCAGGACCAGCAGAGCCTTGTCCGGCTCTGACGGCAATAGCCCCGGCAATGCGCCGCCCCTCGCCCCCGTCAGCAGGTCGATAGCGTATTTCCCCAAAAAAGAAGCCGCTATTGCGAGAAACGGTGCGACTGCCTCGCAGAGCAGCCTGATTATTGTGTACGCCTTCGACGCTCCCCACGACAGCGACATGCACCACGCAGCAGCGGAGAACATCCCCGGCAGCTCCTTTATGCGGTTCTTGAGTTTACCCATATGTCGCCTCTTACGACGAAATGACCCCGTCGCTCATCTTGTACACAACGTCTGCCGACGCCGCTATGTCCAGGTCGTGCGTCACCACTATCACGCAGTAGCCTTCGTCGTGGGCCAGGCGGCGGAGTATGCCTATCACCGCTTCGCCGTTTTCCACGTCGAGGTTGCCTGTCGGCTCGTCCGCCAGTATCACCTTCGCCCCCGTGGACAGAGACCTCGCTATCGCAACTCGCTGCTGCTCGCCTCCCGAGAGGTTCGAGGGGTAGCGTTTGTGCTTGCCCGAATCTATCCCCACGCTTGAAAGGAGCTCTTCCGCTTTCGGCTTCGCGTCCTTCGTCTCTGTCCCGGCGAGTTCCATGGGGTAGCAGACGTTCTCCATCGCTGTCAGCAGCGGGAAGAGCTGGAACGCCTGGAACACCATGGAGACCCGCTCCCTGCGGTATTGGTCGAGATCCATGGCTGCGAGGTCCTCGCCGTCTATGGCGACCATGCCCGACTTGGGCATGTCGAGCCCCGCCATGATGGACAGCAGCGTCGTCTTGCCGCTGCCCGAGGGCCCGACCACGGCGTGGAGCTTGCCCCCCTCGAAGTTCACCGAGACGTCCTTCAGCACGTCCCTCTCCCCGTTTTTATATGCATAGCTGATGTTTTGGATGTTTAGCATCGATAGCGCCTCCTTTACTGACTAGCAATAACGGTGCAGAACCGTCCATGAGATCATGCAGCATGGGACTGTGTTTATATACCGTTATTGACAGCGTACTTCTCTTTTTGATAACTGAACAGTTCGGCATATCTTTGTTTGTTCCTCAGAAGCTCCTCCTGTGTGCCGTCCTCCACTATGCGCCCGTTTTCAAGTACGACTATTCTGCTTGCAAGGTTCACGTTTGAGAGCCTATGCGACGTGAAAATAGTCATCTTGCCATCTGAGAGGCTCTTTTATGCGGTTTTTGATCACTACTGATTTTCCCCAATCAAGAAGTATTCGGTAATTTTCTTATACAATAACGGCACTGCTTCTACGTCATACACTGCAACAGTGTATGAGTGATTAGCATCTTGGTCTATACTTGTGTCATGGTCATAATCGGTTAGTGTAATATAGTATTCATCATCTGATCTGCTTTTATTACCTTGATCGTCTTTGAAGCAACATATAAGTACGTCCGGGGTGAATGCCTGTGCAACAAAAGAGACAGCTGTATGTCTTTCCATATTATCCGGTATATGGTCAAACCCGTACAAGTATGAAAAGGGGTAGTCGCACAAGCAAACACATTGATAATCGTCGGCAATGAAAAGGGCACGCAACTCGCACATCAATCGCATAGGTGCTAGTCCATAGCCCATTATATTGACGATGGGGAACTCCACATTCAGTTCATCGCTTGTGTAAACACACACAACATCCCCAGGGCTTCCTTCACACCATGTCAGACTGGTTCTATCCATAAAGTCAGCATCAGGTGGCAGAGCACCTGCATAAAGCAAGTTGCAGTTATGCATGTCAAAAAACTTCAGTATACCTACAGTATCCTCATACTTGTCAGTCCCGCTGTCTGAAAGATAGACGGCATCGCAGCCCTCTTCCAGTGCTGCGGTGTTCGGAAACCCCTCGTACTCCCTGTTGCACGTAAAGAATAGATGCTGTTTCATTATTGGGTGCCCATGCGGGTTAAATATTACAGCATCTGAGATGAAGTCCGGTTTGTGGAAACACTGGATATAGTCGCGATTCAGCAAAGCACGCAATAACTCCGGAACGCTCATACTACGCTCCTTATGCCCAGACATTATATTATGCACGGCTGCTGTGATAGTTGGGGCGGCAAAGCTGTTAGCTATATCCGTTATATACTCATTTCCGGAGGTCAACACCAGGCTATGGTACGATGAAGCGCTGAACAGCCCATAAGCGCTGTTGTCATTCACAAAAAAGTCTTCATCTACCAGTCCGGTATCTGCCTTGACACTGAGAACGCCCCCTATGCAGGCAGGTATCGAGAATCTGTCATTGTTACTGCATGCCGCTACAATGACTTGACGCTGACAAATCATTTTGGCTACAATAGGCCTGATCCTCCAATAATCGTTAATAAGACTTGTTCCAACGCTCAAGTGGACAAGCGGTATCCGTGCATCATAGCACCATTGCAATGCCGCAACGAAGTTGTCGCATACAGCCCTGAGTGTTTCGGAGTCAAATATCTGCAAGCTGCAAAATGTAGCTCCGGGTGCGTATTTAGCGATAATCGCCGCGCATGTTGTCCCATGGTCTGTTAGTACGTGCTCGCTCGCTCTACGTTCACGTATAAGGGATCCTTCACCGACAACCAAGTCAAGGTCAACCTTTACGCCTTGATACCGGGAAACATCAAGACCACTATCGATTAGCGCGACGCGCATGCCATCGCCCCCCTTGACTTTATCATCTCCATTAAGCAATATGGTAAACAGACAGCGCCACTCCGTGTTCCGGGCAGTAACCCAGATGCTTGCGATTTACTATCAGGATCAGGAATGGTGGAGAGAAAGACGCCGCCCGAAGCCGCAATGGCACGAGCCGAAATCCAAAGTCAGTAGATGGCCGCGTTTTCGCTCATTCCCTGACTTGGAGCAATGCGAGCGGGCTCCGTCTGGTTATTGAGTATGCGGATACGATTGACCCAAGGAGGCTGCCTGCCAGGTACAGCCCTGCGCATATAAGGGACTGTCTTGTTACCGTCTTATTGCCCCACAGGAAAAGCGCACAAGCGCCCAGCCCCAGCAGCAACCCGGCAAGGCATATTACGGCCTGCTCAACGCAAAGCACCGCTCGCGTTCGCCGTTTGCCAGTCCCAAGCGCCCTCATTATAGCCGCTTCCTTTTTTCTTTGAAGAGTCATCAAAACGGGCAGAAAAACGGCAATAAGCACGGACAGGGCAACTGTTGTCGGGTACAGCACTTTTAGCAACTGCAGGTTCTTCTCCATGGGCCCCACCGCCACCCTCAGCGCCTCGTCCCATACAACAAGGCGTAACGGCAGCCGCCCTGCGTCAGGGGCCTCTACTATTTCGCGAACAGTTTCGGTCCATTCCGACAGCTCCCGGTTGTATGACGGGTCGATAGTGAACTCGGCTGTTGCATAACGGAAAGGGATACCGCCGCTTGAGATTCCCTCAAGTTCTTCACGCAACGACCTCCTCTGCGCCATCAGCACGGCATATGGGAGCAGCACCGGCGCGGAATCGCCTTTGAACCCAACGAGACCGCCATACACGCCGACAACCAAACAGTTATGCACATCACCGGAATAGTCTGTGATGTATGCAATGCCGCCATTTTTGAGGTCAAGTTCTGAAAGCGTGGCTGCGCTGACAACTATTGGGATCGGCTCGCTCTTCTCCCGGGCTCTTGTCCAATCCATCGAAAACAGGTTTTCATCCCACCCTTCTGCATACGTTACATTGACCGAGCCGGCAGTCCCGGAAAAAAACCGCTGCGTATCGTTGAACGCGCAAAGCACAGGCTTGTCTTTACGTTTGCCTGAGGCGGGGATTGCAGAGTTTACAGTACCATCGCCATTGTTCGCTAGTGGCGTTGCCCCCTCCGGGTCCGGTGCTGCTATATATTGCATTTCACATCCGGTTTCCAGATATGCGTCTGCGGCCAAGCCGCTATTCATTATTGCATCAACAGTCCGCCTGTGAATTACCGCGCCTCCGCTTTGTGTCGAAACCATTGCCCGTATTCTTTGCTCAATGCCAATCTGGACAACCGTTGTGTCGTACAGCACATCTATTTCTTTGCCAACACTTGCAACTTTCTGCTGCATCCATGTCGGCGCAATGACAAACATTAACGCAATTACTGCTACGAACGCATTTTTAAGGGCCGATCGGCTCAAAAGCCGATACGTAAACCGTACAAACGCGGCGGCACTGAACCTGCCAAAGAACATGCGCAGGCCATGCTGCTTTCGTCCATAATGGCGCGGCTTATGCTGCGGCGCATTCTCGCCTGAGGGCTCATTCGCCAATGCGGGCTGTTGCGAGCCCCCGGGGGTTAGGAGCGATGGGGCAGATCCGGTCAAGGTGTTCTCGTTTTTCCTTTTAGCGGGGAGTCCGTAAGGCGGCGCAGACGCACCTTGTTTTTCTTGAAGCTTTGCGCCTGCAGCCTCCCGGTTTGCGCGTGTTTCTTTGCCCGCTCCCGTAGTTACGGCGCCGCCCTGCATCTGCTCAATGATGGACCTTCGCCCTACGACGCATACCCATACCCACGCTGGTATGAATAATAGAGAAAGAATAGCAAGGCACAGTCCTGCAAGCCATGCAACGGAAAGCTCTGCGGAAACAGCATGGTTCGTTGCCGCCTCGACGTAGTTGAGCGTTTCTGCCGCTTTCACAAGGGTATAGTCCCAGGAAGCCGCCCCTCCGGCAAAAACGCCAAGTGCGCCAACAACCATTATTGGTACCAGCAAATGCCGTTGCGCAGCTTGCTTGGTCATTCCCAGCGACCGTGCAATAGCGTACTCCTTGCCGTACTGGCGTACGTATAATGTTGCGAGCAGAGACATCACAACTATTGCGGCGATACCGAAAATGACGGCATTATACACTGTAGACTGCCGCAAGGGCATTGCCGCTTCGCGGAAACTCTCATAATCATTGTCGATGAATCTGACGCCGACGCCGGCCTCGGCAAGCGCATCAGAGTACTCTTCACTAAAAGCGCTCTTATCCTCTGCGGATTTTAGCGTAAAGCTGTAAAAGTACTCTTTTAGCGGGGATATTTTGCCAAAGCCCAAAGGCTTGCAAGAGTCAGGAATGTACATGAAGTTGCTTTCGTTTGTCATCACAAACCCGTCTGCTATCCTGCTGTATAGTCCGACGATTTCGAACTCGGCCTCATACGTAGGAAACTTGCGCCAACCTTCAACGTCTTCATCTACGTAAAAGTAACCATAATAGTTCGGCATAGAAATATCTCTAAAAGTCAGCGACAGATTATCGCCGACAGCTAAGCCCCTTGCTTTTGCGAAGTCGCTATGCACAACACAAACGCTATTACCGCGCCTGTCGTCATTAATGTCGATCCACCGGCCTTCCGTAAGATAGTTGGGCCTCATTTATTCCTGCATTGCCGGCATTGCGCTCAGGTCTTTAGTCGCCACTGCCATCATTGCGTGCTGATTTGCTGTTTGCGTCTCTATCATGTCCCGTAAAACTTCCATCCCGGGTGTGGAAAAATCTACGGATTCGCCTTGTCCTACAGGCAGGCAAAGTATGCTGCCATCGATGAGCGGCCTAATTGTCATGTGCCCGCTGTGCTCCCCTACTTCGGGAAATTGGTTGTAATATGCCCTGACAAAGTAGCGGCCGCCCACTACCATGTCATCAAGCTGCTGCACAATGCCGGAATCGTACATTTCCGGTATTAGCCTTATGCTGTATACTTCTCCCTTCGTCATCCCGAAAGTTTGGTACTCGGGGTATCCGGCAACCCAGTCGTCTATATCAAACTGCAGCACATAATAGTGCGTTGTTTCGGACCTCTTGACGTCAGCTTTGCTGACCAGTGTCCCGTAATAGAACACGTCACTGACGTATATTTGATAATTATAGTGCTCGGCAACGAATTCAGACGGGTAAAACTCAGCCATTTTTGCAAGCAGCGAGGGGGTAATGCTCGAGTAGCCATCGGTGTCCGAATTGTACATTCCGCCAAGTGTCGCGGACAATGCCCTCCGCCTGTCTTCAAAAGCAACATACTTGCTGCCTCCCACTATTGCAGCGCCCTGTGAAATATCATAGTCTTCATCGGTGCTTTCGTCGGAAAGCCCATATTTGAACAGCGTTCCAATAGGGCGGTAATAATCGCTGATCCTGTCGCTTTCCCGTTTGATAATAACGTGTTCCACTACGCGGGACATAAGTACAAACGAAACCATCCCGGACAGCAGCAGTAGCAAAACTGTCTTCAGCGGCTGGCGCAGTGCAGACTTTATGAATATGTTGTGTTTCATTTGCTTTGCCTTTCGTTAATTGTGTATGCGAGTTTTGGTACATCCTGTCAGGTATTCAGGATATGATATGGACAGCTTTCCGGAGGTATCCGGACATACCACATGTTTGACTTCATCTGCGGTCGATACGTAGCAATCGCCTCCGTGTTCTTCTATCGACAAATTAGCAGACATGGAAAACGCCGTCAAGGCTTGACGGCGAACTATGACACAAACGGTTAAATACTTGTCACTAACGGTAGAGGCGACAATGCAAAACGCTCGTATCAGCTAGGTGTCGCTCCATTGGTATTATCTGTGAGAATGCTTATAAAAAGCGTAAACTCTCCATTTTCGTATTCGCAGCGCATAACGCCATCGTAGCGTTCGACAATGCGCTTTACTATTGCAAGACCCAAGCCATGGAAGAATCTGTCGGCTTTGCTGCTTACGGGCATACCACCTGAAATAATGTCTACCGGCAGCGATGAGTTCCTGATTCTGATGTACAGAAACCGCCCACCATGCTCGATAGCTATGGCAATGAAACGGCTTTTAACGTCGAGCAGCTTACAGCAAGCCTCGATAGCGTTGTCGAGTGCGTTTCCGAGGATGATATTGAGATGAACCGGACTGATATTGATATTTGACAACTGCCCTACGGTAATTTCAACGTTAATTGACTCGTTTTTTACAGCGGTTAGTTTCTCATGTAAAAGCGCATCGACGCCCGGTGCCCCGGTAAAAGGCTCTGCTGTCGCTCCCGCAATTGCCGGCGTGTATTCGTCAAGATACTCGCGCAGCTCTTTATATTGCTCGTCCGCTGCCATACTGCGCATGCTTACCATATGGTTGAGCAAATCGTGCCTGAGACCTTTGATCTCGTCATTTTGAGACTCTATTTGCAGAAAACGAGCTTCATCATTCGCCAGCTGCCGCTCGACGACGGCGATATATGCCTCGTGCTCAGCATGCTTCTGAAACTCTTCAAAAATGAAGAACCCCAACACGGCCAGAATTACAATCGCTAACTCTGAAAGCATGCTAAAAACCGACGCAGGCTCGCCGCTCTGCCCCACTTCGATAATATTTACATATGAGAGTCCAACGCAGAGGTATGTAATGAGTAGTAATAGCATGTTATGGGAAGACTGGACGGTGTGATTTTTTGTCTTTCTGACTCCTGACACGATAAACGCAAGAACCAGTGTCACTACTTTTGCTAAAAATGCACCTGCATAGTAGGCCGGGATGCTTGTTGCGATTTCCTCTACTGAGTATTGGAGTAAAAATGAAGACATCATCAGCGTTGAACTCTCAGAAACAAAAAAAAAAGCGGTTAGAATCCCTGCGCAACACCCCCTTTGCGTCCTTGAAGAGCCATATAGGGCAAACGATATCACAAAACATCCTGCCACTGAGAGTAAAGCTAGCATGTCCGGGAGAAAAACCGAGATAATGATGTTTGCTAGAAAATACGCAGTATACGCTCCTTTGTATAGTCGTCTTGCAGCATACCGCAGTCCAAGGAATCGCTTGAAAAAGAACGCAATTGTTATTGTCTCGAATGCGGCAACCGGTATGTGAAGAAGGTTGATTGCTCCCATATTCATTCGTTACCTCCACCTGTGCCGTACGCATTCGCTGTCGAATCCCGGAAGTTTGCGCCTTGATATTACAACGACTTCACCGATGTCAGCAAGTTTGAATACAATGCTGTTGCCCAGCCTACCGCTGCAATGCAGAAGGTTTACAAAGTGTGTTTTACTGCAGCGGAAAAAACCGAAAACTGATAGCTGGCTTTCGAGACTGGAAAGCGAACCGGTATAGAGATATGTCTTACTGTGGTTTTCATTTGAAATAGTGTGCACATGCAAAGCTCGTTTTTCGACTGAAAACATTAGTATCTCGCTGTACGGTACAGCGAGGGTCTTCCCGTCTGATGAATACTTGAACAGTTGCGTTTCAGAACGCTGCCCTATAATGGTCTTAACCATTCGGTCAAAGGTGTTCTGGTCATACCCTTTATGCAGAAAACCCGGCGCGCGCAGCCAGTATGACTCAGGCAGATACTTTGTGTGCGCTGACACGAACACGACTGAAGTGTCGATTTTTGCCAGTGTATTATAGAGTTCCAGCCCGGAGGTGTTCGGCATCTCTATATCGAGGAAAATGAACGAGTAGTCGACTCCCGACCGCACGCTGCGCAGAAGTCCATTGCCATCCGTAAAGCGATCGACGACCGGAGATTCCGCACCCCAAACCCGGCAGTTCGTAATGGACTTCTCTAGCACATCAAGCTGTGCGTTCATGTCGTCGCATATTGCAATGTTCACTGTCTCAGCCCCCAATACAGTAAATTTACAACAAAAAAAAGCAGTTTGTCAATACACATCCACTTCTACACTTTATTCAAAAACTGTAGAAAATCATACATCATGCAGCAAACAAAGTAACACATTTAAGGCAGGTAACACCTCAAATGTGTTGCATTAGAAAACTGAGTCTCAGCTGTATCGTCCAAGTCGGGACGAACCAGTTGTTTTTGTCAGTGGGCAATAAGTCGTTCGCCATGCAAATAACCGCCGCTGCCGATTTCGGTTTTGTACTGCTCCAGTTCGCTGTAAGGCGGCCCCGGTTCAATCACGTTTACTGCTTGATTCCCCCGCCCGAACAAGAGCTTGAGTATGCCTACTGTCCGCCTGATGCGCTCGCCATTCTGCTTGATCCAATGCCTGACCGTGGACTCGCTCGCGTCCGTCTCTATACAGTTCGTAGGCTCCGTTGCGCTGTCGATGATTACGCTCGCGCCGTTTTCCGCTTCAGAAACGTAGGCGGTGCTGTCCAGTCAATGGGTCATCCTGTAATAAACGATGAGAACCAGACAAATCTACCACCATAAAGTGTTGAGAACACAGGCGTTTGATGAAATTTCACCACGTAGCTTCATAAGTCCAGTCTATGGGACATCCCATTTGGTAGACTATATCTATATCTACGAAGCGGTGAAGGCCGCCAGTTTTTCCGGCAGCTATTCGCAAAAATGCGAAAATAAAGAAAAGTATGTGGTACTGTGAAATTACTGAACAACAACTCTACATCAAATGCTTCTACTGCTACTGCGAGGTAGGGATCAACGTAGCATAAGACAGGCAATGCTCAAAAATTGAATATCGCTGACCTATCGCCGGTTCCCGGCGGTTAAGCGGGGCTTCACGGAATCTGAAAACAGCGTTTGGAATGTAAACGCCTTGACAACGGCTTGCGGCCCTGCGGATAAAGGTCACGCACGTTTAGTACGAACACGACGCGAGCGGGCAGGCGTCATTCACAATCAGCCTTTTATGGCTGACGCGCCAAGTCCGCGCAGCCGACACAGCTTTCAATGCGGCGAGCTGCATGACAATCAAGCTGACGGCTACTATGCCTACGAGTCCGACAAACGGCAACTTAAAGTTGCTGTTTGCCGGACTTTTTTTGTCTGAATAACTGATAATTATAGGTTGCCGTTTGTATCGGACTCCTGAAAGGAGTTCCCATGCAAGCGGCAACCTTTTTTTATTGGCAGCCACGCTGCCGCTCCCCACCCCCTTCATTCGATTTGGCTTTTTCAAAAATCGAATGGAGGAAAGGAAAATGAACACCACAGACATCACGATGCTGTCGCGCAAGCAGCTATTGGACCATTTCGAACTGGAGAGGCAGGAGTGGCTCGCTGCCGGGATCGGCGAAGCGGCCATATACCGCATCCATTTTGGCGAGCCGGGCGAGAACGGCAGAGGCGGCGATTACCGTATGTGGCTCAATGAGCGCAGGCACACGCGCCCCGACCATAAGTACGCGCCGGGAACGGCGCTTGCAATTGATACGGTCGATCCCGACGGGGCGTGGATCAGCGGAGGCAGGGGTGGCCTTGACGAAGTGGAATACGCCATTGACCTCGAAGCGGCATTGTTAAAACTCACAGATTTGCAGCGCTCAAGTTTCATAGAAGTCAGGCTCAACGGACGGACGCAAGCCGAAGTCGCGAATGAGCTTGGCGTTTCGAGGGAGAGCGTAAAGCAGGCTGTCGAAGGCGCTTTGAAAAAACTCAAAAAATTCTTTTCGTGAGCATATACCAAAATGCGCTTTCCCGCGGCTATAAGGTGAAAAGCCTCGATAAAAGACTTTTCACCCGTTCCTTGACAAACACCGGCGCACTCGCCGGTCATATCGGAACATCGGGTACAGTAACCGCCGTGTCGCGCGCAATGACCGCCTGTAATGGGCGCGAGCGCCCCCCTCCCCAACCGGGGAGAGGGCAGACACAAGGCGCGGCGGTGATAATGACACTTCTCCGAGATAACCGGAGCCGGATAGCGTGGAGGCGCGAACCGGTGAAGCACAGCTTAGGCTGGGATACGCCTTTGGTGGCTTCAATGTATGGCGGCAACGCCATAGCCTGATGTTTCCCCCAAGCGAATTCATTCGCTCTGCGTCCGGGACTGAGAACAATAGGACGCACTGACTATGCAAGTATGACCGCAAACAAATAAAAACAAACTCGACTCAGTTTGACGGTTCTGCTACTGCGCCGCCGTCGTTGGCAACGACGGCGCACCACAGAGCCGTCAGGCTACTTATATAGGAGAAACGATAAAATGATGAACGTGCAAAATGAAATCTCCCGCGAATTGCCGAAAAATGCGCCGAAGCATCTGTTTCCCGGCAGTACGCCCATCCTCTACGCTTTCGGCTGCGCCCTTCTGGAGCGCGAAACCGACACAGGCTACGTTTACACGGCGGTCAACCTCGCATCGAACAAATCCGAGGTAATGAGCCGCCGCACGACGCCGCTCTCCACTCGCGAAGTCGAGAAGATGGCGCAGAAGATTCAACTATCTAAAGTAGCGGGCGTGGGCCGCTATGAGGCTGACCGCCAATATGGGCAGCAGCTAACCTTGGACAAATGCCGCGAGATACTGAGGACGGTTTTTCACGGTATCCTACCGCAGCACGGATACGCAATCCGAAAAGAGCAGATAGCGATGTCCGACCGCGTTCTCGATACTATATATAAAAGGACGGTGACGCTCGCCGAAGCGGAAGTCGGTACTGGCAAGACCCTCGCCTACCTCGTCGCTGCGATCATCGCCAAGCGGGGCCGACTCAACGACTTTTGGAACAATGGCTTTTATCCGAAAATGAGCTACGTCGATATGGCGCAGATGCCGATTGTGATTGCCACGTCGAGCATCGCGCTTCAAAAAGCGATACTCACTGAGTACATCCCGGCGCTGTCCGAAATCCTGATGGGCTATGGGATCATCAAAACGCCGATTACCTCTGTACTCCGCAAAGGCCGCGAACACTATGTCTGCGACCTCAAGCTGCGCTCCTGCCTGAGCTACGAGAAGAACGGGAACACCAGGCAGATACTCAGAAAGCTGCTCGCGCCGAAAGCGCCTATCGACATTGCGGAGATTGAGGGGCTTGACCGCTACACGAAACGGTTGATAGCCGTTCCGGACAAATGCGTCTATAGCTGCCCCCACCGCGACGAGTGCGCTTACTTGCGATTCCGCCAATACGCGAACAACCCCTCAATAGACATTCAAGTCGTGAACCACAACTATTTCCTCGCCGATATGAAGCTCCGCAAGAACGGCGACACGGCAAAGCGCCCGCTGATACCGAATTATCAGACCGTAATCATCGACGAAGCGCACAAGTTCCTATCAGCGGCCCGGACGATGTACGGCACGGAACTTTCAAGTTTTTCCTTGCCTGTAGTCTACGATACCGTTACCGCCATGAGCTTCAAGCGCGAATCGGCGGAAAAGACCGCCCGCAGTCTTGCTAAGAAGCTGTGCAGCGAGAGCAGGCGCTTGTTCAGGCGCTTGGACGAATCAAGCGGCAACGAGGAATCGGACGATGAAGCGACGCGCTTCACCGCTGTCATAGACAAGGACGGGGCTCGGCATCTTCGCAACCTCCGCAACATCGCGGACTCATTGTATGAACTGCTGACGTCCGAACCTGTCGCCACAAACGGCGAGGGCAAGAAATCTGATATTTTGTGGGATTTAGCGGCAATACGAGAACAGCTTGCGTCGCTCGTCCGGCATAGCGAGCATATATGCTGGCTCGAAAAGCCCAATATGGAAGTCACGGCGGGGACGGAGCAGGAAATCCGGCTCTGCGCTATTCCGCAAAACCTGGACGAACAGCTTTATAAAAGCCTCTGGAGCAGGGGCATACCGACGATCCTTACTTCAGGTACCCTTTCAGCAGGTGGCGACTTCTCCCATATCAAGAAAACGCTTGGGTTGGAGCGGCTTGGCAGTAAACTGAGCGAAACCTCAAGGCCGTCCCCATTCAACCAAAGGGAGAATGCCTTGCTCTATATCAGCGAATCTATGCCATTCCCCGACCAATCCAACCGTGAGTACATCGCTACCGTCGCAGATGAAACAGAGAAACTGATACGCTCGTCGCACGGCCACGCTGCCGTGCTGTTCACAAGCTATAAGGTGATGGACATGGTGTGGGAGTCGCTTCATCAACGTAGGCTGCCATATCCATTCTACCGTCTGGATAAAGGCGGCGTCAGGGAGATCGGAAAATTCAAGCAGTCTGATGGAGGCGTATTATTCGCAGCCGGCGCTCTATGGGAGGGGATCGACATACCCGGAGACGCCCTCTCCATGCTGATTATCGTCAAGCTACCGTTTCAGGTCCCCGACCCCATCGGCGAATATGAGCAGTCGCTTTACGCGAATATGTTCGAGTATAAATCCAAACTCATTGTGCCGGAAATGCTGATTAAGTTGAAGCAAGGCTTCGGACGGCTCATCCGGACGGAAACTGACAGCGGAGTGGTGGCGATTCTCGACAGCCGCGCAAACAGCGTCGGCGCTTACCGCGAGTCTGTGCTTTCCGCACTTCCTGAGTGCCGCATAACCTCTGATATAAATGAAGTATCGGGTTTCATCGGTAATGCGAAAGAGCCGAAATACTTCCAGCAAATAACATTGTTCGACCTTTTCCCAAATGCGGAAAAGGTCTGCAACGGGAGGGATATATGATGCAAGATAACACGCAAATTGCGGATTTGGTAGATATCCGCGATGTATCAGTAGACAAAAATCTGCCAAAAGAGGAGCGGATTGCGGAGTATATCCGGCAGATTAAGGACCCTTATCATTTCAAATGCGGGAAATTTACCGTAAGCGTCCGTTTCGCTGAAAACGGGCCGACATTAGAAGACTGTTTACTCCGGCTGATGGCATAAATATTTAACGACAACATCGACTTTCTCGAATGGCGGTGCTAATGTGATAAGCGAAAAAAGAGTAATCGAATCTCGCCGACCTGCACCCCTTGATTTCGGGAAACGAAAAACAAGGAGTGCATAGCCATGACAGATATCCTATACAAAACAGCGAAGTACATTCGCCTGTCCTACACAGATGATAAAAGCAACGAGAGCGATAGCGTTGTCAACCAACGAAAGCAAATTGACAGCTACATCGAGAACCATCCCGAATTTGAAGCGATAGCGGAATATGTTGACGACGGTGTATCAGGCATTATCTTTGATCGCCCCGCATTTAAACAAATGATGGCTGACGTCGAGAGCGGGAACATCAACTGTGTTATCGTCAAAGACCTTTCGCGGCTCGGGCGCGAGTATATCGAAACGGGGAGATACCTTCGGCGTATCTTCCCGGCTTACGGCGTCCGGTTGATTGCGCTGAACGATAACATTGATACGCTGAAAGACAGCGGCGACGATCTTGTTGTTTCAGTAAAGTCCATTATTAACGACGCGTACTGTCGCGACATATCAGTCAAGACGCGTTCGGCTTTGGGCGCGAAACGCGACAACGGCGATTTCGTCGGCGCTTGCCCTGTCTATGGATACAGAAAAGCCGATGGCAACCACAACCAGCTTATCGTTGATGAGTACCCGGCAAGCGTTGTAGGCGATATCTACCGCATGAAGCTAGGCGGTATGAGCGCGTTGAAGATAGCAAAGAATCTGAATACACTCGGCGTCCTCTCTCCAATGGAGTATAAAAAGGCGAATGGCTTGCCACATCCGAAGGGCGGTTATGCCGACAGGGATGATGCAAAGTGGTCGCCGACAACAGTAATACGAATATTAAATGACGAAACCTACACCGGCGCACTCATCCAGGGTCGGCAGGGTACATTGAATTACAAGATTAAGGACTTGATTAACCGCCCGGAGAACGAATGGAAGCGGACTGACAGCGCTCATGAGGCAATCATCACGCCGCAGGATTTCGACCTCGCACAGCGGATCATGCGGCTCGATACCCGTACCGCTCCCGGTGGCGACAAGGTTTATGCTTTTTCCGGCGTCCTTATATGCGGTTGCTGCGGGGCGAGAATGACCCGAAAAGCCGTGCCATACAAGGGCGAGAAATACTACTATTATTATTGTCCGACAACGAAGAATCGAGGCTGCTCAGATGGCGTGAACCTTAAAGAGAATGATTTGTCAGAGTGCGTCTTAGAAAGTATAAAAGGGCATATCGCAAATGTGGCGTCGCTTGAAGCAGTAATCGCAGGCAGCGATGGGCAGCGAATCGCAAACGCGCTGATCAAACAGTATTCAACGCAAGTGAAAACAAACGAAAGCCAACTTGATGAGATAAACGGGTTTAAGTCCTCACTTTATGAAAACATGATTAGCGGCGTACTCTCAAAGGACGAATATAAGGAACTAAAGGCCAAATATAACGCGGATGAAACCAGGTTGCGAAATGCAATCACTTCGCTCAATCATCAAATCAACAATGCGCTTTGCGGTAAAAGCGAGCGCCTTCTATGGATGGAGCATTTTCGGCGGTTCAAGGGCTTGACCGAAATTGACCGGCGTATAGTGGTAAACCTCATCCAAAGCATCCGCGTAGAGAGCAAGTCGAAATTGCTGATAACCTTTATTTATCAGTCGGAATACGAGAGCGTTCGTGCGCTTCTCCGAAAGGAGGCGGCGTAAGATGGCTCGTAAAAGCAGAAAAATCATTGATACACCGGTCGCAGAATCCATAGCGATATACAAGGCTTACAAAGCGGCAGGTTACATCCGGCTCTCGGTCGAGGACAATAAGAAAAGGGGCGATTCCGTCGAAACACAGAAGGCTATACTGCAAAACTACATCTGCCTTGCTTCTGATATTAAGCTCCACGACTACTATATCGACAACGGGACGACCGGAACTTCCTTCGAGCGTCCGGCGTTCAAGAAAATGCTCGCCGACGTCGAAATTGGTATTATCGACTGCATCATCGTGAAAGACCTCTCGCGCTTTGGGCGCAGTGCGATAGATACCGGCTACTATATCGAAAAATACCTGCCTTCCCTCGGTTGCCGCTTTATCTCGGTAAACGACGATTTTGATACGAACGTTGACATGGATAACGGCGCGGGCGTGATGCTTCCGTTAAAGAATATTATCAATGAGGCATACGCTCTTGATATCGGGCGAAAAATCAAGTCGCAGCAAAGGCAAGCGATCATGGCCGGTGATTTTGTCGGGGCAAGGCCGCCATATGGATATGTGAAGTCGCCGGATAACTGCCATAAGCTGATAGTTGACCCAACGACGGGTCTCGTCGTACAGCGTATCTTTAAGATGTTCCTCGATAATACCAGCTTGAACGAAATCGTACTCCGCCTGAACGCCGACAAGGTAGCCACACCTAGCCATCATCAAAGGGAACTCGGCTTAATATCGAACGAAAATCTTATCGGCAACGGAATGTGGCAGACGTTTACTGTCAACCGCATACTCACCAACGAAGTTTATATCGGCGATATGGTTCAGGGCAAGTCGCAAAGCAAATCCCGCATACAGGTTAAAGTGGATGAAAGTAAGTGGATTCGTGTACCGGACACGCATGAAGCGCTAGTTGATCGCGACGCCTTCGCACAGGTTCAAGTGCGGCTTCAATACCTGGCCGACAACGCCGCTGCAAAGCAAATTGTACCGTATACCCCGAACATCTATAAAGGGAAGGTCTTTTGCGGTCATTGCGGCGGTAGTATGCACCGGCAGAAGCAATACCGGAAAAAGAAGGGCGATTATTATATCTTCATTTGCTTATCAAACACCCGCAAAGCTCGCGGTTCCTGTTATTCCTATCAGATGCCGGAGCCGCTATTGACACAGACATTACTCGCTGCTATCCAATCCCATGCTGATGCCATACTCGGCAGCTCGATGAAGTTACGAAAAAATGCGGCGCAGATAGAACTGCACCGTCAAGAGGCAAAAAATGAAATCGCTGCGCTTCGGCAGGAAGCTGACAAATACGGGCGGATGTTCAAGAGCCTGTACGAAAGCCTTGTAAGCGGCCTGATATCAGCCGATGAATACCGCGATATGCGTGGGGATTACGAAACAAAGACGCGGATCAGCCTCGAACGAGCCACGGACATTGAGAAACAGCAGGCAGAACTTGATGAGCAAATCATAGAGTACAAGGGGCTTGCAGATGTGTTGGCGGACGCACAGAACACAGACATGACGGCGGCACTCATTGATCGTTTAGTTGACAGGATACGGATTTTTTCAGATAGAAGCATTGAGGTTGATTTCAAATTTACTGACGGCTTCAATAGGATAAGCGAGGTGACGGACAATGGGTAAATATATTATCGCAAAATATATCCGGCTCTCGCTTGAGGATGTGAAGTACGACAGCCTGAGTATACCAAACCAGCGGCTTATCATTGACCGGCATATTGATTCTCTTGATATTTCCGATGTTGAGACCCTGGAGTTTGTCGATAACGGTTACACTGGCGTAAATTTTGAACGACCAGGAGTACAGGAACTGCTTGACCTTGTGCGAGAGAGTAAGATTGACTGCATTATTGTCAAGGATTTCTCGCGATTCGGCAGGAACAGTATCGAGACGGGTTATTTCATCGAAATGGTATTTCCTCTTTTTCGCACACGGTTCATATCCATATCTGACGGCTTTGATTCCAATGATTACAAAGAGGATACGGGAGGTATGGAGGTCGCGTTCAAGTTCCTGATGAATGAATATTACAGCCAGGATATCTCCAAGAAAGAAAAGAGCGCGAAGTATGCGAAGATGAAGCGCGGTGAGTATCAAAGCGAGGTATGCCAATACGGATACCGCAAGGGAGCAGACGGCAGGCTTGAAATTGACGAAGACGCCGCTGCTGTAGTCAGGCAGATTTTCGAGCTTGCATTAACGATGAATAACGCAAACGACATTGTTAAGGTTCTGCGTGAGCAAAAAACACTACCACCCGGCGAATATCGCAGGGCGAAAGGAAATGGTTTCCACGATGTATCACGCAGTATCGGGATATGGCAGCGCACCACTGTTTTGCGTATCCTCGGAGACGAACGCTATATCGGCACATATATTATGGGGAAACGTACAGTCAGGGAAATCGGCGGTACCCGTATGCGACTGAAGCCGGAAAGCGAATGGTTCAAAATACCCGACCATCATCCCGCAATCGTTAGCAAGGAACTCTACGAGCAGGTCAACGCACGGTTGCTCCATTTCAAATGCCCGAAAACCCCACGGGACTATTTGCTTCGGACAAAAGTTTATTGCGGATGCTGCCGTCATGCTATGCAGATCGCGCCGCGAAAGATACGGGCGTTTATTTGCCGCTATACTATGGTCGATGAAACCTCCGAGTGTCATAATCTAGCAGTAGGTGAACAGGAACTTGAAAACCTGTTATTCGAGACGATCAACAAACAAGCGCAGGTCATCCTTAATGCTGATGGGCTATGCGGTATAGCAGCTTTATCCGTGAAGGTTGAGCAGGAAGCTGAATACGCAAAACAACAGGAACGGCTCCACGATGAAAAACGGAGTTTATACGAACAACTAATCATCGGAAAAATAGATACGTCGGCTTACAAAACAAAGAAAGCCGTATTTGACGCAGATATGGAGCGCCTCAAACGCGCTCTCGATACGCTGAAAGCAGATGCAGCTATGATATCGGCAGCGAAAGCTTCTAAGGAAGAATTAAAAAAGATTGCCGATATTGCGATTAACGCCGAATCGTTGACAGGGCCGCTTGTAGACCTGCTTATTGACAGAGTTTACATTTATCCCGGCAACCATGTTGAGATCGTCTGGAAGAACGAAGATTATTTCGCGTTGTGTAAAAAAGGCTAAAAAGCGCGCAGAGTTCAGGATTCTTCTTGTGAAATCCTGAACTCTGTTGTATGATTTTATTGGATAATGACTCTGCCATTTGGAGTTGGAGGACGTAAATCATATGGGAATGATAGTGATGCTTGGGGTTGAGGTTATTATCGGGGTGGCCATCGGGCTTATCCTGACGGTAATAGGATTATTCGTAAAGGACATATGCTTATTTGAGAGCTTGGCTTCCGGCATAATCCTTGGCGTTGTCGCCCATAAGCTATGGCAGTTATCCCCGCTCATCGCCTTGGGTATCGGCATTGCCGCCATAGTCGTACTATATTTCCTGCAAAACACATCCATCGGATTCTGGCTTGTCGGCGGAGTTTACTCAGTCGCATGGGGATTCGTCGTAGCGTTGTTTGTTTTTGACGCGACAGGAAAGAATATGACGTCCACCTACATCGGCTGGGCGATAGGCGCGGCAGCTTTCTTCGGGCTTCACTTGTTCGCACGGAGCAGGCAGCACGGCTGATGATATCGAATGTGCTAATTGAAGCCACCGAATAACAAGGAATGATGAATGCCGCTTAATCAAGTGATTTTGGTTAGGCGGCATTTGCTATTCGTTGTATATGGACCGAGAAATATTTTTTTAGCGTGGGCTTGACATACGAGTGACGAATGTCATGGACGCGAATGCGTTTGACCCCCGCCGTCTTGCTACCCCGG
>Ga0082212_10002562_pt1 | contig 26421 bp, 21 predicted proteins | sample TergutNt197P3_FD_71548 | JGI IMG/M metagenome (GOLD analysis project Ga0082212, IMG submission 71548) | Neocapritermes taracua P3 segment gut microbial communities from Petit-Saut dam, French Guiana - Nt197 P3 | ecosystem: Host-associated > Arthropoda: Insects > Digestive system > Gut ...
TCCGTGAGTACAAACTACCAAAGTATCAGTAGTAGAAGTCTTGTCCCAAAAGGCAAGAAGCCGATATTTCAAGCCCTGATACAGATTTGATATTGGCAGAAAAAATCGACATCTGCGTCGCCCCGCGTACCGTCAGGAACGAAATATTGGTAAAACCATAACACTATTTCAATTCTTCGATTAATCCGGCTAATTCCCGGTAAACGATTGGCGCGGTGTCGGGTCCCATGGAATTTTCTTCCCCGTAATAGGGTTTGTCGCGATACACGAACGGCTCTTTGACGTCCCATTGACTTTTGGGGATGATGTATCCGATTTCGTCATTTGCCAAACCAATGGCAAAGCGAAACTCGCCGCTCATCAGTTCCCGCAGGGGAGGCGTTTCAACGGGATCAATTTCAAAATCGCGACCCGGCAATGCGTCAATCCCGCCATTCAGGATTTCGGGATACAACTCGCCGGGAAACTGAAGAAAGGAAGCCGGCCCGATGCTCCATACGGCGCCTTCGGTACGTTTTTTCTTCCAGCCGCTGGTACTTGCGTCTATCAATCCAAGGGAGGCAGCCAAACGGAACATTTTATTGTCAAGCGGTACGGTAAATGTTTTTGCGCGGAGACCGATACCCGCTTCTTTCACTGTTACAGGTTGATCGCGCATGGTGCGCAGAATAATCATCCCGATGGTGTCGCCCTGTGCGCGCGCCTTGTCAAATGAAGGCTTTACATAAACGGTATCCCTGAACGGATCTTTCACGCCTTTAGAGGAATGCGTGGTCATCAGCCCGCCTATGGCGCCATTGACGTACACGGCCACACCGCCAACCCCTTCTTCAACAAGTCTGTCGCCATCGTATACGCCTTTTTCGACGGCTTCGCGCACATAGTGCGGAAAATCGGAGGAAACCAGCAAATTGCCGCCCCACAGGGTTTCAGGATGGTTCGCCCATTGCACGAGCGTGCCGAGCGTATGGCCGTCTTCGGCGTCGATGGCCTGCATCATGCGCAGCCCATGGTCAAATACGTGCGGTTCGCGGGTATCGGAAAGCGTCACCATGCCGTCGGTCAGATTCTGCGTGAACTGCAATATCGCCGGACGCATGTTGTCCACCGCTTCCATAACAGATTGTACGACACGCCGTTTGATGTATTCGCACCACTGTTTGTTGACGCCGCTTTTTAAAAGCGCGTCGCCCCATATCCCCATCATGTCGGGCGCCTCGTGCGTATGCGTGGACGCCACGGTCAGATATGTAATACCGGCCTGTTCGGGTAACATTTTACGGATGTCAAGAACTACCGAATGGAACATTCCCACCAGATCGACCGACACTATTGCTAAACGTGTTTTGCCGTCGTCAATCACCATCGTGCGCGCCCACAAATCGTCGTGCACGCCGTTGGCAGCCCGCTTGTGGCCAAAACCGGCAATCCAGTAAGCGTCAAACTTCCCGTTGCCGTTAAGGTCGTCATAGGTATCGCCTTTTTTCGGCTCGTACTTGGCATTGTTATCGTTATCGTGCCAGCGATCAGGGATTTCCGGCGTAATGGTAACTGCGGCAAATCCCACCTTGATCGGCGCGTCGCCCGCCGACCGGATATTCAAATCGAGCGCGTAACCCTTATGACGGTCACGCATGTTGCTGAATGCAGTTACAACGACTGCTAAAATGAGAACCGATAAAACAATTCCCGTTACTTTTAATATCTTTTTTAATATTTTCATGACGTTTAATATTTACTTATTGAGTATTTTTAGATGGCGCAAATGTAGTGTTTTGATCTATTTAACCTGTATTATTCATACTAAAAATTGTATGAATGTTGAACACAAGGTACACAAAGGATTTTAACAAAGAGCACAAAAAAATGAACACAAATAGTGTCCTTTGTGATTGTTCTTTGTGGTTTGGTTTAAAAAAGAGTCTGAATAACATAGGTTATAAATCATTTTACTTGATCCATGTCCCTTTCCAACAAAATAACAGGCGATTCGCAAAATTTCTTAAAATCGTCTTCCGAAGAATGTCCTTTGTAAGGTATATAATGATGATTTTCAGACCTGTCGTCATTTCTCCAAAATGTGATCATCGAGAGTTTGTTAGCCTCTAATACAGGCAATACCTCTTCTGTGAAATAACAGGGATACCTCACTCCTTCAATACCTGTTTCTGTTACCCCGCAAGGTTTGTTCTTTTCAACGGCAAGTTCCGACAAATGTTTCACGTTTGATACAAATGCTTCTTTCTTTCGACCATGATAACAATCAATGCCGATAAAGTCCACCCATTCGTCGCCGGGCCAGCGAAAAGTCAGACGCGCTTTGGTTTCCGGATACACAAAATCCATTTGCGGCGAAATAGCATACATCATTTGATGAATACCTTTTGTATCGCGCAGATAGCGGATGGTAAACCTCCACAATTCAATAAATTCCTCGTCGGTTGCGCATTTGGCGCCCCACCAGTTCCAAGTCTGGGTATGTTCGTGCCACGGGCGAAAGATAAACGGGATCGGTTTTCCGGCATCGTCTTTCAGCGTGTTGATGTATTCCGCCAGATTATCCATCCAGTCCTTGAATTTGATATTCAATTCCGAACCTTCCTGTAAAATTCCTTTTACTACCGTAGTGTCGGAATTATCCCACGAAGTACCTTTGGGATAAGAAAGCCCCCGCGCATAAGTTTTGGGATTATCCACATGCCAGCAAATCATGATCACTTGTTTTTGTCGGTGGGCATACTGAATGATTTCCAGCATCTTGTCGAATGGAATACGATTGATGTTAGCGGAAGCGCCATGTTCGATCTTGCCGAAATCAACGCTGCAAACTGCGGGATGACTTCCGGTGATGTCTTTCACATCCGAACGCCCCGGTTCATCCCTCCACGAATGTCCGTATGCCAAAGCGTCGTGATGCCCCAACAAAACACGACCGCTATTCCGGACTTTCATCAAATAGTGATACAAAGCAGTCACTTCCTGAGTGGCGTGAGCATCAGTTACTATTCCCTGCGCCCAAAGACTTTTGAAACATATCCCTGATAACAGGAAAACAAAAATAAGAATTTTTTTCATGATTGTTATTTTTTAGCATTTGCAACCAAACCGCGCATGTATTCCAAAGCCAACTTCGTTTGTTCGTCCACTTCCTTAAGCGTACCCGGATTGCCTTTGGCGTCAAGCACATTATGACAAAATTCCCAACACAGATAACCGTTATAACCGATTTGTGTCAATTCATTGATAAGATGCGGGTAATTTTGGATGGGTTCGCCAAAAACCGTCGGGAGACCGACAATTTTCCCGTCAGGCAACCGTTTGAACTCGCCGTTGTAATGAAAATGAACATCTAAATGTCCAATGGTTTGAATGGCTGTGGTAACATTTTCCTTCGTATCCTCGTTGTGCGGGATGTCGAAACAGATTTTAAGATTTGGCGAATCAACCGACAGTATCATATCATAAGCATCGCGCCAATTCCGAATCAGCGGAGGATGGTTTTGCAAAGCAAGAATAACCCCATAATCTTCGGCTATTTTAGCGACTTCTGCGATACATTCTTTCATGTAATTCCAACGAATGTCTCTCGGAACTCCGGGCCATGCACGACTGCTCTCTCCAAACGATTCGTCGTAAGTTGCCCAACCATCTCTAAAAGTAATTCCGGGCCAGGCGCCGAAAATCCGCAATATTTTGCAACCTAAATCGGCGGCTAATTTAATCTGTTCTCTTACCATCAGCAGTTGCGCTTCGCGGTCTTCCGGAGTCGGACTTGCAAAATTATTATTGGCAGCCAATACAGGGAGTTCTAACCCTAATTCGCCGGCACGGTCAACAACGGCTTTGCGAATGTCCCGATTCCAGTCCATCGGATTGGCATGTGGGCGTTTGGCGTCAAATTCAACGCCATCGTATCCAAAATCTTTCGCCCTCTGAAGCACTTCCTGCCACGTAAGAGGACGATCCTTGTACCAGCAGCCAAGATACGTGATGGAATACAATCCTACTTTCATTTTACCGGTTTGCGTCTGCGGTAAATCTACCGACGGACTTGCTTTCTGCGACGCCAATATATTGGCATATTCCGGCAATAAACCCGCACCGGCAACTACACCGGCGCTCATACTTTTTGTGATAAAATCCCGTCTTTTCATGAATACGATAATTATATGATTAACATTCACTACATATCCGAATCGGAATCCGGTTTTCTGAACCGACGCAACATCTCCTCCCTGAAAGCCTCGAACGCCGCCGGCGTATTGTATTCCCGGTAAGCGGTTACATCATACTGTTCGCACAATGCGAAGAAATTTCTGCACGCTTCTTCAGGGTCGGCAGGACCCATGAATTTTTCTCCTTTTATTTCCGCAATATGTTTGAACCCGTCATACCCTTTAAGCCAAACATGTTCCAATGGCAACCGCTCCCGAAGCAACCGCTGAACAAACGCGGAATTTTTCCCGCTCTCCTGTTCTGCGGCGTGAATCGCTTTGTCGAATAATGCGGCGGCTTTGCAAAGCGTTTCGTAATCGAGCCAGTGGTCTGTGTTTTCTGCGAAACAGCCGATTTTATTCTCTGCCGATTCAGCCTTGTTGATAAGCGCGTCAAAATATTTCTGAATGATGGGCGCCGCCTTTTTTCCGTAATATCCGACAAGAAATTCCCGGAACAATTTCTTCTGGTCGAGCGTTGGATTCCACATCAGACGCGAGATTACCCAGTTGCGCATTCTGACAAAATCGCCTGCTGTGCAGTACGAATCTCCCTGTTCAAACAGGCCAATGGTTCCGTGATCAACAAAAAACCGGATGTTTGGCGCAAGAACGCGGAGATTCGGATGCGGCAGAATGTACGACGAGAAGTTCGTTACATAATCCCAGACGAAAAGCTGACGGGAAATTTTACTCCATCCTTCCATATCGTCGCGGAGCGATTGGTTCTGCTCGCTGATCAAAGGATGGACGAACGAACACTCGATCGTGCAAAGACGGATAACTACATTTTGGCGCGGTTTCACATGTTCCGGCGGTTTTCGGGTATATTGATAAGCGAGCGTTTCGACCAGCACATCCGGAAATTCCTTCTCAATCTCTTCGGCTACTTCATTGACGAAGCGAATCAAAACTCCTGATTGAGCACCTTCTTCTCCGGCGATTTTCTTACATTTTTCGCAGGTGCAGAACCCATGCCAGTCGTTTTGGCTGATGGAGATAAATTTTGACCCCGGATGGTTGCGAAGCGCCTCAATCGCGTTTTTGGTCAACTCTTTCCGCATTTCGTCATTTGAAAGACATAGTTGCGTATGATCATGCTGCCGTATGCCGTCGATTTCGCTGAACCATCCGGGATGATCCGCGAAGTATTTCTCCGGCGGTATCAATGAGAAAAACGAGTGTACGAAATACACGAAACGATGATGATCGCCGTATTCTTCAGGGATTGCCGCGCCGAATCCGTTGCATTTCATCTGCGTTGCAAAAACCGGATCGAATGCGTCTTTATAGTACGCTTCCCTGTAAATCAGTCCGGGCGCATAAGAGACATTCAGCGGTTTCAGCCTGAAAGTCGCGTAACGAGGAATTGTCTGCTCCGTCGAGGTCCACCAGCGGACGCCGAGTACGTCTTCAAGGAATGTATTCACAGCGTAAAGCGTTCCGCGCTGTTTGTGACCCGTCAGAAGGAGTTTGTCTTTTTTCAGATGGATTTCTATTCCGTCATATGGAATCTGATTCGGATCGGTTTCAGGAAAGAATTTCTTCGCACGCAACGAATTTCCGACAAGGATTTGCGGAACGTCTTCGGGAACGTCTTTTTCCGAAGCAATGATCCAATTGATTCCGCTGATTTCGTCGAGATACGTTTTCAACTCTTTCGCGGCAGTTTGCTCCACCGGTTGAGGCGAATCTGATAACACAATTTTGTATGCGGTGACGCCTTTTTTAAAGAGATACTGCCCGTCCGCATGAATGTTGCCGGCAAATAAAAACAGAACGACAGCGATTCCTGAAAATATATTTTTCATTGGTAAATACATTTCTTTTATTCTACGCAAAAACCTTCTTTGAAAATGAATCCAAAGAAGGCTAATTTAGAATTACAGTCAGGTTAGAATTTAAACGCAACGCCTATATTGAAGATCGCTACGCCATAACCCAATTCGGCAAATGCAGCGAGATTGTCGGTAAAATAATACCGTGCGCCAAGAAACCATGAGTAAGCAAGACCGCTGGATCCTGTACCGCCGCTTTCCCAATTATAATATTTCCACTTAACGATATTATAGCCCAACATCAGGCCGGTATAGGTATCAAGTTTATCCACGAATGCATAATGCAAAGCGCCGCGAGCGCCAATGGTGGTGTGGCTAACTTTCCAGTAATCACTCCATTTTGCTGAAGTATATCCCAACATCCCGCCTATACCAAGTGAACTTTTCTCGTTAAAAAGATTGTCCTTGACACAATTCTCATAATACAACGAAATAGCAGGCATACGACTGATTTCGGATCCGGAATAAAAAACGCCCGAAAAATACCCGCCGAAGCCGATACTGACGCCGACGACATTGTCTCCTTGTACAAAACTTGGCGTTTGAGCCAGAACCTGTGTGGCAAAAAAACTAACACACAATACACAAAAACTAATAACTACTTTCTTCATGGTTAAAAAATTAAATTTATTGATTAAAAGATAGATAAAAAATTTATAATGAACATTTATGATACTGCATTTACTTTAATGACTCACTCTTCTACCGCGTGAAGTTCTATTGATGATTGCAACTTGTCCTTTGCATCATAACTCTCCGACTTCACCGTGCCAATGCCCGGGGCATACCACGAAATGGACTTTGTGGTTGTGGTTTTGCGCATCACGGTAGCGGCGCTTGTTTGCGTCACCTTGTGGCACTTAAACGTACCTGCCGGAACGGTTACGTCCTCGATGGCAAGACATTCCTGTCCGGTAAGCGAAATTTCCGTCTTGATTTTGAATCCCATGTTTATCGTCATGGTGAATTTGGCGTCGTCGATCTTATCGCCGGGCGAAAGCGTAGAAGGTATCCTGAGTTTGTCGCCTTCAATTTCAATAAATCCTTCTGTTCCGGGAGCGGCAAAACTCTTCATGTCCCATTCCACCACGCCGTTGGTAACGGTTACAGTGAAAGGTATTTCGATGGGGGTATCGCCAATCTGTTTTTGATTTTTGTCGAGAACTTGCCCTACATAACTGATGGACAGATTATTGCCCGAACCTTCCACTTTGCGGATGGTTTGACGGGTATAGCTGTCGGCTTTACCTTTGGCATCCATGTTGGCATAAAGCAATGACAATCCCTCTTTTGCAGGGAAAAATATATTCTGGGCAGAAACGCCCCCTACGGTCATGACGACCGAAACAATAATGACAATTAATCTTTTCATATAATTACCTGATTATGAATATTTATTTGATTTTTAAAATTTTTAACACAAAGATACGAAATAATTTTCAATTTTTGAAATTAAAAATAGAAATAAAATGATTATTTTTGCACCTGTATCATTTTTTTATCTCAAATAATATGGAATCATTATTTAAAGCACTAATAATAAGTGCAGTAGTAATAGGAACTGCTGCCTGCGGAGGTTCGCAAAAAGGCATCCTGATTGTTCCTGATGACGCCCGGAACAAAATTGACGTTCTGTACGACGGGAAACTGTTCACCTCGTACATTTATCCTGCCGACCTCGAAAAGCCGGTACTGTACCCGCTGTATACGGCTAAGGGAACAGTGGTTACCCGCGGTTTTCCGCGCGATCCGCGCCCCAACGAACGTGTGGATCATCCGCATCACGTGGGTTTGTGGTTTAACTTCGGCGATGTGAATGGTCTTGATTTCTGGAACAACTCGTATGCCATATCTGCCGACAAAAAACCGGGGTATGGTTCGATTCGTCATCGCAACGTCGTTAGCGCGCAGAGCGGCCTGAAACAGGGGACGCTTGCAGTTATAGCCGATTGGGTAGATTATACAGAAAAAGCACTGCTGATAGAAGAAACTAAGTTCGTTTTCAGCGGAAGTGACGACTTGCGCGTGATTGAGCGTATCACTACCTTAACTGCCCGGCAGGATACGGTGATTTTTACCGACAACAAGGAGGGGATGATCGCTATCCGTATGGACCGTGCTTTTGAAGAGCCGTCAAATCAACCTGAACTTTTTCTCGACGCCAACGGCAATCCCACAGAAGTAAAGGTGATGAACAACGAGGGCGTGAATGGCGTGTACCGCAATAGCGAAGGTCTGGAAAAAGGCGCTGTGTGGGGAAAACCCGCCAAGTGGGTGTGTCTGTCGGCCGACAAAGGCGGTGAGAAAATTTCAGTGGCCATCGTTGACCATAAAGATAATCCGGGATATCCGGCACATTCCCATGCACGGGGTTACGGCCTGTTTTCCACAAACAACATGGGAAGTCAGGTATTCGACAAGGAAGCGCCCCTGTTCCGATTAACGCTGAATCCGGGAAAATCGACCACATTCAGACACCTGATCATCGTAAAAACGGGCGGATTTGCCACCGACGAAGAGATGAACCGGCAATTTGCAGGGTTTAACCAATAAACTTACCTTATCTTTCTTTCAAAAAATCATCAAATTTATTCATCATGAAAAAATCAATATTGATCATCGGATGTTATGTAGCGTTTTTGACAGGATGTTGTCATTCACCGAACCCATCAACTGATGGAACGACATGCCATTGTGCAGCAAAAAAGGACTCATTGGAAATTATCATGAACATCCCGGTTAAAATTAAACCGGAATTTGTGTCGGCCTACAAGACTGCTTTTGAAAAATGTCAGGCCGGTTCGTTACAGGAGGACGCCTGTCTGGATTACGCGCTTTTCCAGTCGTATACCGACAGCACAGAATTTCACCTGTTTGAACGCTGGAAAAACAAACCGGGGCATCTCGCCCACATGGAAACCCGGCATTTTCTCCAATACAGGGAAGAAACCAGGGGAATGAACGACAGGGCAAGAACAAGAATGATCACCACCTATGTTTGTCCCTGCGTGAACGGACAATAGTGATGAACACACTCACACCGCAATTTCGCCCCTGATATGCGGATGCGGGTCATAACCTTCGATGAGGAAGTCCTCGTAACGGAAGTTGAAGATCGACTTCACATCCGGGTTGATTTTTAAAATGGGTAACTGACGGGGTTCGCGGGTCAGTTGCAACTTTACCTGTTCTATATGATTCAGATAAATATGCGCATCGCCCAGAGTATGAACAAAATCGCCGGGTTGCAGTTCCGTAACCTGCGCCATCATGGCTGTGAGCAGGGCGTATGATGCGATATTGAACGGCACGCCGAGAAATATGTCGCAACTGCGCTGGTACAACTGACACGAGAGTTTGCCGTCGGCTACATAGAACTGAAAAAGCAGATGACAGGGCGGAAGCGCCATTTTGTCGACGTCGCCCACGTTCCATGCACAAACGATATGCCTTCGCGAGTCGGGGTTGTTTCTGACAGAATCGGCCACTTGTGCGATCTGGTCGATATGGCGTCCGTCGGCAGCGGGCCACGAGCGCCACTGATAGCCGTAAACAGGTCCCAGTTCGCCCAATTCGTCAGCCCATTCATCCCAAATCGTCACCTTATGGTCGCGCAGATAACCGATATTGGTCGCTCCTTGCAGAAACCACAACAATTCATGGATGATGGAACGTGTGTGCAGTTTTTTGGTAGTGAGCAGCGGGAAGCCTTTTGAAAGGTCGAAACGCATCTGGTAACCAAAAACACTGATGGTTCCCGTTCCTGTGCGGTCGGATTTTTCAACGCCGTGACGGAGTACGTGTGACAATAAATCAAGATATGCTTGCATGAGATTACATAAATATTGCTTTCAATATATTTCCAAATAAAAAAAACATCAATAAGTGTATGATTGCCAAAATGATGAACGACAACAATCCGTAGATCATCCGTTTCTGACCCTGTATCTGTACAAGCGACGGAATACCTCTCCAGTACAGGTAACAGGAGTAAAACATAAGAATACGCAACTCGTTGAAAAACGGAAATAGCGCTACAATAGCAATAACCAGCAAGGATGCTCCGGCAGAGTATGCCATCAAAGCAAAAGTGCGGCCATGATTTTTTTGGTTATCCTGTCGGGCTATGATTTCAGTGACGACAAACGCCGAAGAAAATAAGCCGGCGCTAAGCGAAGTCCATAAAATGGCTATTTCACAGAATACATAACTGACGGAATAAACTTCGCGCGATGTACTCAGCCATGTGCCAACAATAGTGGCAACGGCTATCAAACATAGTAACGGCGACACAAACCGTATGAATATCGTTTTACGGCTGTTATTTTCAGCCGCAATCGTTTCCCATTCTTTTCCGGGATCAAGGAACAGATTACGGATACGAATAAATGTATGGACAATGACGTTCAACTGTACAAAATCTTTTTAGTTGCAAACTTACATGAAAAAATCGGATTTTTCCAAAATACATGAATAAAATCTTTAAATTTGCGGCAAACAATCCGTTTTTTTTGACATGAATATCACTTCGGAAGAAATTATCAAAGCGTTGGAGCAGGTTCGCCATCCTGCCGCCGGCAAGCATATTGTCGAACTCAATATGGCGAGCGACATACATATCGACGGTATGAAAGTCGGCTTGACTTTAACATTCGCAAAAGCGCAGGACCCGATGAAAAATATCATCGTGAAGGCTTGCGAAAAAGCGTTGCATTTTTATGTCCATCCCGACATAGAACCCCGCATTGACGTGAAAACCATGCAACAGATTCCTGTACGTCCGGAAAAACATGCCTTGCAGGCTAAAAATATTATTGCAGTAGCGTCTGGAAAAGGCGGAGTAGGCAAATCGACCGTAGCGGTGAATCTTGCCGTAGCGTTGGCAGGAATGGGTTACAGCGTTGGTTTGCTGGACGCTGATATTTATGGCCCGTCCATTCCCAAAATGCTGGGCGTGGAAGACCGGCAGCCCGTGATAAGAGGACACGAAGGACATGAAACGTTTGTTCCTGTGGAACGATATGGCGTTCGTATGTTATCCATCGGTTTTTTTGTGCGACCCGGGAACGCCGTTATATGGCGCGGCCCGATGGCAACAAGCGCGCTCAGACAGTTACTCAGTCAGGGCGAATGGGGCAACCCAGATTATCTGTTGATTGACTTGCCGCCCGGAACCGGCGACGTACATCTGACCATCGTGCAGGAACTTCCGGTAACAGGCGCCGTCATTGTCAGTACGCCGCAGGAAGTGGCATTGGCCGATGCTGTCAAAGGTATCAGCATGTTCCGTACCGACAAGGTGAATGTACCTGTACTGGGGCTGGTAGAAAATATGGCGTGGTTCACGCCGGAGGAATTGCCCGATCACCGTTACTACATCTTCGGCAACGGAGGATGCAAGGCATTGGCCGAACGCGAAGGTATCCGTCTGCTGGGGCAGATTCCCATCGTACAGGGCGTCCGTGAAGGCGGCGACAACGGTCAGCCCGTCGTCACCGACAAAAACTCCATCATTGGAAAAGCATTCATGGAAATGGCACAAAAAATGGTGGAAGCCACCAATGAAAGGAATAAAAAAATGCCGCCAACCAAACCGTTAGAAGTGAACAGAATAACAGGATAATTTCGGGGTAAATCCCGCTTATTTCGGTTCAAATGTTGCAATACCTTCTACTAACCGGATCAAATCCTCATTAATGGATTTATGCAACTTCACCGTTTTGCTCAGGGGAACATGTACGATTTTGTCGTTTGCAAGGCCTATCATGATACATTTCTGATTGTCGAGCAGCGCTTCGACGGCTGCGGCGCCCATGCGACTGGCTATGACACGGTCTTTAGCGCTTGGCGAACCGCCGCGCTGGATATGTCCCAGAATGGAAACGCGCATGTCGAACTGCGGGAACTCCGGTTTCAGGATTTCGGCTATTTCCATGGTATTACCATCTTCTAACCCTTCGGCCACAAGGATGATACTTGATTTGTTTTTACGGGCGCGTTCAGCCAGAAATCTGCGCGCTTTCTCTATCTGATTTTTTTCTTCGGGTATCATGATGACCTCGGCGCCACATGCAATACCGCTGTTAATCGCCACAAAGCCGGCTTCGCGTCCCATTACTTCCACAAAGAAGATACGGTTGTGCGAACTTGCCGTGTCGCGAATCTTGTCTACGGCTTCCACCACAGTATTCAGCGCCGTGTCGTAGCCGATGGTATAGTCGGTTCCGAACAAATCGTTGTCAATCGTTCCTGGAATACCGATAAACGGGATATCGAACTCGGTCGACATCTCGTTGGCGCCCGTGAACGAACCATCACCACCTATGACCACAACAGCGTCGATCTCAAACCGTTTCAACTGCCGGTACGCCTCCTCCCTGCCTTCAAAATTGCGAAACCGTTTGCTTCGTGCTGTCAGGAGAAATGTACCGCCTTTTTGGATAATCCCGCTCACTGTCTCGGAGTTCATTCGGATGATGTCTCCTTCAATCATTCCCTCGTAACCCCTCATAATGCCAAACACTTCCAAACCGTTGTTGATTCCTGCACGGGTCACCGAACGGATAGCAGCATTCATGCCGGGAGCGTCACCACCGGACGTCAGTACGCCTATACGTTTAATCTTTGCCATTTTATTCAATTTCAATTTTACAATTTTTATACGACAAATTTATGCAATTTTTTTGTAATTAATTAAAAAAATCCAGACAATCAAACAATCCCAATAAATGATTTCAATTCCTCCAATTTGATTTTTCCCTCGTATATGGCTTTTCCGGTAATTACCGCCGGAACGCCGGCTTCCTGCAATGCCGCAATATCTTCCGTACAACTCACGCCGCCGCTGGCAATCAGGTACAATCCGGGAAATTGTTCCAGCAAACTCCGGTATAGTTCTACGGCGGGGCCTTGCATCATTCCGTCGCGCCCGATGTCGGTACAAATCACCTGAGTGACGCCTTTTGCGCGATAATCCGCAATAAACTCCGTCAGTTCAAGCGACGCGGTTTCAGTCCATCCGCTCACGGCAATCATTCCATCACGGGCGTCGGCGCCGAGTATAATTCTGTCCGGGCCATAACCGGCAATCCATTGAATGAATGTTTCGGGGTCTTTCACGGCGATGCTTCCGCCGGTAATCATGGATGCGCCGTTGTCGAAAGCGATACGCAGGTCGGCGTCGGTTTTGAGGCCTCCTCCGAAATCAATCACTAACGACGTTTGCGTGGCAATGCTGTTCAATACACGGTGATTGACGATATGCTGCGCTTTGGCGCCATCAAGATCAACCAGGTGTAAACGGCGAATGCCCGCCGCTTCAAACTGTTTGGCTACTTCAAGCGGGTTTTGGCTGTACACCTTTTTTTGCGCATAATCGCCCTGTGTCAGACGAACGCATTTGCCGTCGATCAGATCAATTGCGGGAATGATTTCCAATTAATTCCTTTCTATATCTTTGAAATACCTGTAAGTACCTACTTTTAATTCGTCGGTGGCCGCTTCGTCGCATACGATGATTCCTTTGGGGTGCATCTGCAATGCCGAAATCGTCCACATCTGGGTGATACTTCCTTCCACTGCATGATACAACGCGCGCGCCTTGTTGTGGCCGTTAACGATGATCAGCACTTCCTGCGCATCGAGGACGGTTCCCACGCCCACCGTGAGCGCTGTTTTGGGTACTTTGGCCAAATCGTTTTCAAAAAAGCGCGAATTGGCAATGATGGTATCTGTGGTCAGCGTTTTGACGCGGGTACGCGAAGACAGCGACGATCCCGGCTCGTTGAACGCGATGTGTCCGTCGGGGCCTATGCCGCCCAGAAAAAGATGTATCTGTCCGTACGATTTAATTTTGTCTTCGTATCGCTGACATTCGGCAGCAAGATCGGGCGCATTGCCGTTCAGGATATTTACATTTTCCTCAACGATGTCAATATGACTGAACAGATTATCCCACATAAACGAGTGGTAACTTTGCGGATGTTCCTTCGGGATAGCCACGTATTCATCCATATTGAAAGTAACTACGTGTTTGAAGGACGTTTTCCCGTCCCGATAAAGACGAACCAATTCCCTGTAAACGCCAACAGGCGACGATCCGGTGGGTAATCCCAATACAAAGGGTTTATTCTCCGACGGTGCAAACGCTTTGATTTTCGATACGATGTAATTTGCCGTCCATTGCGATAATTTTTCGTAATCGGGCTGAATGATAAGACGCATAAGATAAATGATTTATAAATTTAAAAAAATGTTTTATTTTCGACCAATACAAATATATTCGATATTATTTTCAGTTAATTCTCTCTTGTCGTATATGTTACGTCCGTCGATGACCAATGGTTTGCGCATGGTTTTTTTCACTATCTGCCATGAGGGCATACGAAATTCTGTCCATTCAGTCACAAGGAACAGCGCATCGGCGTCGAGGGTGGCTTCGTACTTGTCTTTGCAGTATTTTACCGGATGCGGCAACCTGCTTTTGGCTTCTTCCATACCTGCGGGATCGTAGACATTGATTTCAACTCCGGCATGAATCAAACTTTCTATCAGCGTTAATGCGGAAGATTCTCTGATGTCGGAGGTTTCCGGTTTGAATGAAAGTCCCCACAGGGCAACGGTTTTCCCTTTCAGATTGCCCTGATAACAGTCGGAAAACTTGCGGAAAAGCACATTTTTCTGGTACTCGTTGACTTCCTCTACGGCTTCAACGACGCGCATCCGGTAACCGTTTTCCTTGGCCGTACTGATCAGCGCCTTGATGTCCTTCGGAAAACACGAACCGCCATAACCGCACCCTGCATAAAGAAATTTAGAACCGATGCGGCTATCGGTGCCGATGCCTTTTCGCACCATATTCACATCGGCGCATACAATTTCGCAGAGGTTGGCAATATCGTTCATGAAACTGATACGTGTGGCCAGCATGGCATTGGCTGCATATTTGGTCATCTCTGCCGATGCTACGTCCATGAAGATCACAGGGAAGTTGTTCAGAAGAAACGGGCGGTATAAGCGTTTGAGAATTGTTTCGGCTTTTTCGGATTCCACGCCCAGCACCACGCGCTCGGGATACATGAAGTCGCGGACTGCCGCTCCTTCTTTCAGAAACTCAGGATTTGAAGCAACGTCAAACTCGATGGCAACGCCGCGTTTGTCAAGTTCCTGCTGAATGGCCGAGCGCACTTTTTTCGCCGTACCCACAGGTACGGTACTTTTGTTCACCACCAATATGTATTTGCTCATATTGGCTCCTATGGTACGTGCCGCTTCCAGCACATATTGCAGGTCTGCGCTGCCATCCTCGTCGGGCGGCGTTCCTACAGCGCTGAAAACTACTTCCACATCATTCAGACAGGCCGCAAGGTCTGTTCCGAAATGTAACCGGCCTACCTGTATATTTCTATGTACCATATCTTCCAAACCCGGTTCATAAATCGGAATAATGCCTTTTTTCAGGTTATCAATCTTTTGCCGGTCGACGTCAATACATGTCACATCCAGACCTACTTCAGCAAAACAGGCGCCTGTCACTAAACCTACATAGCCCGTACCGATAATCGCAATATTCATGAAATAATATTTTTTTCGTAAATTTCTTATACGAAATTTTGTGCTGTTTTGTTTCGGAAATAATTAAAAAAATTATGGCTGATTCCCCATGTCAAACTCCAGCAATCCGCCGTCTTTCACCTGATCGTAGGTGATGACAAAACCTGTCAGCGGTTGTCCGTTCAGGCGGATGGCTTTTACGTATTTGTTTTCTTTCGACAAACCGTTCGCTTTCATCTCAAAACGTTTTCCGTTGGGCAGGTGCAACGTCATGGCATGTACCTGCGGAGCGCCAATGATGTACTCGCCCGACACAGGGTCAACCGGATAGAAGCCCAGCGCCGAGAAGATGTACCATGCCGACATTTGCCCGCAATCGTCGTTACCGCTCAGTCCGTCGCGCGTCGGAAAATAAAAGTCGTCGAACACCTGACGAATCAGTTCCTGCGTCTTGTGAGGAGTATGCGAATAATTATACAGGTATGCCACATGATGGCTCGGTTCGTTGCCGTGCGCATACTGGCCGATCATACCGGTCACGTCGCCGTGAAAACCGCCGCCCAGCGAAACGACATCGAGAAAAAACAGCGAATCGAGTTTGACGCCAAAGTACTCCCTGCTACCCATCATTTCCACCAGCGCCGGCACATCGTGCTGCACGTGCCATGTATACTGCCAGGCATTACCTTCGGTATAGTCGCCGCCGCTGGTTGCAGCGTGCGATAGCAGAAACCTGTCGAATGGCGTGCGCCAACGGCCTTTGGAATCTTTCGCGCGCATCAGTTTGCTATCGTCGTCGAACAGATTTTTGAAGTTGTCGGAACGTTTACGGAAGAAGGCCTCTTGCTCCGGTTTCCCCAGCCAGCCGAAAAATTTCGCCGCGCAATAGTCGTCGTAACAGTGTTCCATCGTGCGGGATACCGATTCAACATCTAAAAGGTCAAATGGATAATACCCGTATTTGTTGTACATTTCCCAATCCGATTTTTCGTGCGATACGGTTAATGAATGATAAATCGCCTCGGCTGCCAAATCCTTATCTTCTGTCGCATTACCTTTCAGATAGGCGTCCACAATCACCGGAACGGCATGATTGCCAATCATACACCAAGTTTCATTCTGCCCGTATTCGTTGGTACACAGCACGCCGCGCTCACGATAAAGTTGCAGCATCGACTCCACGCACCTCGCGTTAATCTTCGGATAGAGAAGCGCTAAAAACGGATGTTCCGCACGGTAGGTATCCCAAAGTGAAAAATTCGTATACCTGTCTTTTTTGTTTTCCGCGTTCAGTTGTCCATTTCCCGAACGGTAAACGCCATCCACGTCCGTAACGATGTTCGGCATCAGCAAAGCATGGTACAGCGCCGTATAGAACGCAATCCGCTGTTCGTCGTTGATTGGTTTTACCTCGATGACATTCAGATATTTGTTCCAGACGTCGGTAGCAGAAGCCCAGATTTGGCTGAAATTCCACCCCGGCGCTTCGGTTTGCAGGTTTCGGAGAGCGCCCTCCTCGCTCACAGTCGAAAGCGCAACCTTCACCTGCACGACTTCGTCTTTTTTCGTGGCGAATTTCAGCCAGTATTTGGTGGTTTTGCCTTTGAGTTCGCGGTCAGCGCCGGTTTTTCCATCTACATACGAGGAAAATTGCGTGATGGGTTTAGAAAATTTCGCGCAAAAATACCACGTATGGTCATTCACAAACCCTGTCGAACGCCGTTTGCCGACCAACGTAGATTCGTCTAAAAACCGCACTTCCGAAGCCGCGACCGCATCGCCGATGCCATGTCCCAAATCAAGAATGATACCCGACTGTTCCGACTGCGGATAGGTATACCGGTGAAAGCCCACTCGCGCGGTTGCGGTGAGTTCGGCCTTGATACCGTAGTCGTCGAGGATCACTTTGTAGTAACCCGGTTGCGCTTCCTCCGAATCATGCGAAAAAGCCGAACGGTATCCCGTTGACTTATCGTTTTCGTCGCCCCGATTGAACGATACATCGCCCACAACCGGCATCAGCATAATATCGCCCATGTCGGGGCAGCCGGTGCCGCTCAGGTGTGTATGCGAAAAACCAATGATCGACCGGTCTGCATTGCAATACCCGGAACAATGTTCCCATTTGTCCGTTCCCGTATCCGGCCCCGCCTGAACCATACCGAACGGAACCTGCGCCGCCGGATGCGTGTGGCCTACATAGTCCACGCCCACAAAAGGATTGACATACTGCGCGAAATCATTTTTCGTCGTCGGCGTACACGCGGCCAACGACAGCATACATACGCTCCATATACAAATATTTTTTGTTATCATCAACTTCATTTATTAATAAAATTCATATATTTGGAAATTCTCAAATGTTTGGCAAAAATAAGAAATAATCGGAAATATCAATTATTTTGTATTTTTGCATTTTCTTAAAAAAAACGATATGGTTAAAAAGCATACGGCAGAATCCCGGAAAAAGAAGTTCATCGCTATTTTCTGGGGAACGGCAACAGGGTTGTTTCTTTTGGTTGTTTTACTATTTGTATTCATCGCCAGTGGAAAATTTGGATACATGCCTACATTCGGAATTTTGGAAAATCCGAATACGGTCATTGCCTCTGAAGTTTATTCATCGGACGGCGAATTGTTGACGACATACTTTCTGGAAGAAAACCGCAATCCGGTTGAATATAAAAATTTACCGCCTCATTTGGTGAATGCGTTGATAGCCCGTGAAGACCACCGTTTTGCCGAACATTCGGGAATCGACGGGGTAGGATTGTTACGTGTGGCTGTGAAGTCGGTGTTGTTGCAGAAATCGGGCGAAGGCGGCGGAAGTACCATCACGCAACAGTTGGCCAAGCAACTTTTCAAAAGAGACGACACTAAATACAGTTGGGGAATAGCGCGGAAAGCGCACATGTCCACCATCAAGTTCAGGGAATGGGTGATTGCAACGCGGCTCGAAAAACAATACACCAAGCAGGAAATCGCCACCATGTACCTGAACGTGGTTCCTTTCGGGTATAATGCGTTTGGAATCAAGTCGGCGGCGCGTACATTTTTCGGTTGCAGCGTCGATTCACTGAAAATAGAAGACGCGGCATTGCTGGTGGGGATGTTGCAACGCCCCAGTTACTTCAATCCTGTGAGGAATCCCGAAAGGGCAACCAACCGGCGCAACAGCGTGTTGAACAAAATGGAGGAACACGGATACCTGAGCAAACGGGCATGTGATTCCATCAAGCAGATACCTCTGCAACTGAAATTTGAACGTCTCGACCACGAAGCCGGTAACGCGACCTATTTTCGCCAATACCTGCAGAAGACCATGAACAGAAAAGAACCTCTGCGGGAACGCTACACAAATCCGCAAAGTTTTCTCGAAGATTCCATACAGTGGGCGGATGACCCGCTGTTCGGCTGGTGCAACAAAAACCTGCGACCCGACGGAACGCCATATAATTTATATACCGACGGGTTGAAAATATATACAACTATTGATTCGCGGATGCAAAAGCATGCAGAAGAGGCCATGCAGAAGCACATGAAAGAGCTGCAAATGGATTTTTTCAAAGAAAAAAAGGGAAAGAAAAAAGCGCCTTTTTCAAACGATCTGACTGACAAAGAAACAGAAGACATTATGATGAATGCAATGAGGCAGACTGAACGCTATCGCGTATTGCGCGCTAAAGGCATGTCGGCAAATGATATTCTCAAAAACTTTAAGGAGCCGTGCGAAATGACCGTCTTTTCGTGGAACGGCGACAGAGATACCATCATGACTCCATGGGATTCGATACGATACTACAAGTCATTTCTCCGCGCCAGCATGATGGCGATGGATCCGCACACGGGCGAAGTGAAGGTATACGTGGGCGGCATCAATTTCAAACATTTTAAATATGATGGGGTGAAGATGCAGAAACGTCAGGTCGGTTCAACCTTCAAACCCATTCTGTACACGTTGGCTTTTCAGGATAAAAAAGAACTGACGCCCTGCTACGAAGTGCTGAATCAGGAACAATCCTTTATCATGCCTTACGGCCAGGATCCGTGGTCGCCCGGAAGCACAGGAAATAAGGACTATTTCAACAAGAAGGTAACTTTAAAATGGGGATTGGCAACGTCCGAAAATAACATCACCGCCTGGTTGCTGAAACAGGTTTCACCTGAAGCAGTTGTCGAAATGGCGCGGAAAATGGGAATTACCAGCCCTATCGTGCCTGTGCCGTCCATCGTTCTCGGAACTCCCGAAATATCGCTGGCCGAGATGACGGCTGCCTTTGCGGTGTATCCCAATGCAGGCGTATATTGCGAACCGATATTCGTGACGCGCATCGAGGATAAAAACGGAAACCTGCTGCAACGCTTCAGTTCGTACAAGGAAGAGGCTATCAGCGAACAGACTGCTTATCTGATGGTGAACATGTTACAGGCAGTTGTGAAAGGCGGAACCGCTAACCGGCTACGTTCCTCAGCTTATCCTTACAACCTGATGAACGAGATTGGCGGGAAAACCGGAACCTCGCAAAACCATTCGGACGGATGGTTCATGGGAATTACTCCCGACTTGGTGGCAGGCGTATGGGTGGGGGGCGAAGAGCGCTCCATCCATTTCGACGTGATGAAACTCGGACAGGGTTCGGCCATGGCATTGCCCATATTCGGTCTGTTCATGCAAAAAGTATATGCCGACAAACGCATCAACCTGACGCAAGGCCCGTTTGAACGCCCCGCCAACTTTGATATGAAAATTTTAGAATGTGAAGATAAAAATCTGAGCGGTAACGTTGTGTATGACGAGTAACTGAGTAACTGAATAACTGAGAATTGAAGATTGAAAATTTCCCTGAATTTCAACAGGATACGCTGGTAAGGCCGCAACACCCTCAAATCCGGACACTTCCAAGTATTACCGTGCAGAAAACGCAGATTGATCTGGAACGGGCTGAGGAGATCATGAAGCGGTTTGAAGAACGCGAAAAAGAGATCGCCGTTTTACAACAACGTCTTACAGTAAAGCATAGACCGGAAGAACCCATCAGGAAACCGTCTATCGAAGTGGACGAACTGCTGGCTAAGTATCAGCATATCGGCTGTACGCCACGTGCAAATTTTCCCGATACTTTTTCGCTGACGATACTCGAACGCTACTATCAACCAATGGCAACGCCGATCATCGCCTCTGACACTACAGGTGTGGCCGTATATACGGAAATTGCCGGTTCGATAAAAGTTGTAACGCCACAAACAATTTTTTCTGCAACAGCAGATGAACGACCCTGTTTTGCAAATGAATACAGGCCAACAGGTTATCCTTCATCCATTACCGTGTTTTTAATGTGCGGCTTGGTTTTGCTGGCCTTCATCAAATATCATTTCGGAAAAAACCTGTCGGGAACATTCTATTCATTTTTCAGTTATCGCCATTCGGGGCGAATGTTTGAAGAACGTCGCGAATCCGACAAACAGGCGGCTTTTCTTTCCAATATCCTGTTCATGCTGATTGCCGGAATTTTCGTTTCACTGATTTTACCGTTTTTTGGCGCAAGTCCGCTGTGGGAAAGTTACATACTGTCCATCTTGTTTTTTTCGTTGGCCACCGGTTTGCTGTACCTTTTGAAAGCCGGAATATGGCGAACATTAGGCTTCATATTCATGGTTCAATCCTTTGCCGAAACATACGTTTATAATATGTATCTGTATAACCGCAACATCGGATTTTTCATTTTTCCTTTGGTTGCGCTCATTCCATACACGAACGGGGATATAACTCCCTATATCGTATACGGCATTATTGTTATTATCGTATTGTCTTATATATTAAAACTTTGGAGAATTTTTGAAATAATTCGTGCACAAAATGTATCAATATTTTATTTCATTTTGTATCTTTGCACCCTCGAAATTTTACCGCTTTTGTTGTTCATCAAAGGTTGTAAAGTGCTGTGTGAATTTGCTTTATTTCATTAAATGATTCAGTTTTGAAGGTTAATAAAATTATTGTGTCGCAGCCTGCTCCGGGCGAAACGGAAAAATCGCCTTATTCCGAACTGGCAGAAAAATACGGTCTGCAAGTAGATTTCAAGCCTTTTATCAAAGTAGAAGGCGTTAAAGCAAAGGAGTTTCGGCAATACAGGGTCGAAATCCTGACGCACGGGGCGGTTTTTCTTACCAGCAAAACGGCCGTAGACCATTACTTCCGTATTTGCGAGGAAATGCGTGTCACAGTGCCCGATTCGATGAAATATTTTTGTACCTCCGAATCAATTGCCAACTATCTGCAAAAATACATTATTTATCGCAAACGCAAAATATTTTTCGCTTCAAAAGTCGATGAATTGCTGGATATGATGCAAAAACACAAAGAGGAAAAAATATTTCTGCCGCTCTCAGACCCTCACAAACCCGAAATACCGCGACTGCTCGATAAAAGAAAATACAAGTACACCAAAGTCATTCTATACCGTATCGTAAGTTCTGATTTGTCGGATGTTCGTATTAAGAATTACGATGTTCTGGCATTTTACAGCCCTACCGAAATCAAATCGCTGTTCCAGAATTTCCCGGAATATGCACAGGGAGAAACAAGAGTAGCCTGTTTTGGGCCTGCCACCATCAAAGCGGCCAGGGCAGCGCGCCTGCGTATTGATATTCAGGCTCCCCGTCCGCAGGTTCCGTCTTTGACCATGGCCATTGAGCAGTATTTAAAATCTGCAAAAAATAATGGGTAGTCATACCTTATGCAAGGAAGAACGTTTATGCGGGGAGCGGAATTTTGCAAGTTTGCTGGAACATGGACAAACTTTTTTCCTGACGCCTTACAAAGTTTTTTGGATCAAAAACCCTGAAACAGATTCTTTTCCGACCCGTTTTGCCGTATCGGCGCCCAAACGCCGTTTCAAACGCGCCGTGAAGCGTAATCTGCTCAAACGTCGCACACGCGAGGCCTTTCGAACCAACAAGCACATATTGAATACGGCTGTCGAAAACGGCGAGCAAATCCACCTGTTGGTCATTTACGCTTCCGACCAATTGCTGCCGTTCGTGGAATTGGAAAATTCCATGAAAAAAATATTGCAACGTATTGCCAAAAGTGTGCAAAAAATTCATTAATCGCCACAAATAGCATTTTTTACAGGGCTTGTATTCGTAATGCCCAAAAAAAACAAATAAAAAAGATTGTTGAAGCAAAAAAAGGATTAGTTTTGCAGGGAAATACGATAAGACAATGACACGAAATCAGGAACAGACAAAAGACTTGGAATGTCAGTTGATTTCTCAATCGCGATTGATAGAGGAATTGTCGGAGCAACATGTATTGTTGGAAGCGGGAAACGTTTCGTTGGAAAATGGATTATCAATTTATCGGAATAAGCCGGTTTTTCCGCAACATCTGCTCAAATATGTGGCAGCCGTTGTATTTTTAATGATCAGCGGCTACACCATGACGCATTATCCGGCGCATACATCGCTGTTTGACAGGTCGTTCATCGAAGCCGACTGGTTGATGCAAGCCGAATCGTGGCGGGGAGCCGCAATAACATCGCCGGCAACGGCGTTAGACGCGCTTGGCGCGGTGGATGGCGTCAAGAATGGAAGATTTGGTTTCCATACGGATCAAACTGCCGATCCCTGGTGGCAGGTGGATTTGGAAAAAGTTACGCCGATTGCGCGTTTGCTTGTCTATAACCGCCTCGATTACGAGCCGGGGCTTCACAATGCCGATTATATGCGGGTACTTGTTTCCGACGACGGCGAACAGTGGAAACAAATCCACGACTGCGCCGGAAAGCATTTCGGCGGTATGAACGCGCTTGGACCGCTCAGTCTGTCCTTTGAAAAGGGAAAAGTCAATGCCCGTTTCGTGCGGTTGCAAATACCGTCGAACCGGAAAATCTACTTTCATCTTGACGAAGTGGAAATCTTTTCGTTCGGCAAACCGGAAGAAAATATCGCTCTCTGGATGCAGACAGACCAGAGCAGTACCAGCAACTGGTCGGTTAGCAAGGTAAGCAAACGCGAAACAGACCAGACGCTGTTTCCCGTCGATCAGGTACGGGAACGCCTGCTTCAACTTGCGGGTTATCTGAAAGAGCAGGGCGTTTCTGCCGCAAGGATTACTCCTTTGGAAAAGGAAATTGCCCGGACTGTCGAAACGAAGGATAAAGAAGAGTACCTGCGACTTCGCCGTCTTGGTCGTCAATTAGTCTTTATGAATCCGCTGCTGGATTTCGACCGTCTGCTCTTTGTGAAACGTTTTACGCAACAGTCCTATCCCGACATTTGTCTGAACCACATGCCATGGGTTTCCCGACCGGGCGGCGATATATGCGTACTGGAAAATCCTTTTTCGGCGGACGGCAAGGGACAAAAGGTAACAACGCTCATCAACCGTCAGCTCGGACCGGGACACGTTCGGGGGATTGATCTCTCATGGGATGGCAGGAAAATCGCTTTCGGTTATGCAAAACAGCCCGACTGGAACTTCGATACGTGGCCCCAACCCAATTATTGTGAGCGATTAATCGGGCACGAACTCCGTCTGACGCAGGAACCGATCCACATTTTCGAGATCAGCGCCGATGGTTCGCGTTTGCGACAGGTTACCGATCACGATATGTGGAGCGACCTTGATCCGGCGTACATGCCGAATGGCGACATCGTTTTCGTTTCGGAACGCTGCGGTTTCTCGCTTCAGTGCAACAACGGTCCGTTTCATGACGAAACCTCGTGCAACCTGTATTCCGTGCGACCGGACGGCACGGGAATGCGCTGGCTCAGTTACAACAAAGATGGCGACTACCAGCCGCACGTTTTCAACGACGGAACAATCGGTTACTGCCGCTGGGAATATCAGGAGCGTGACTGGGCGACACTTCAGTCAGTCTGGTACATGCGTCCCGACGGAACCGGAGCGGACGCACTGTTCAAACAGCATTTAGACAATCCGTGGGCTTTTGAAAACACGCGGGAAATACCGATGACGACCGGCGAACGAAAGTTCGTTTCCATTGCCGCCGCACACCATACGCTTGCCGTTGGACCGGTCTGTATCCTTTCTCCCGACCGTGGACTCAACGACGCCTCCGCCATTGAAATTGTAACCCCCGGCGTTTATCCCCCCGAAGGAGGAATGTCCGGCGTTCCGGTCAGGGAAGGCGGTGTTGTCGATGATGGCGGTTATTATATGTATCCCTGGCCCCTTTCGGACAAGTTTTTCCTTGTGGCATATACCTACTCCAAAATTCCCCCGCCCGGCGGTCCCGCTAACGCGCGAGGATCCGATGAAAAGGGATACGGACTTTACCTGATTGACGTTTTCGGAAACAAGGAACTGATTTACAGGGATACGGACATTTCATCCTCTTTCCCGATGCCGCTCCGCGCAAGACCCCGACCGCCGGTTATTCCAAGTACGTGCGATCCCGAACTGGGGGATCAGGCGCTTTGCATTGTGAGCAATGCCGCTTACGGCGCGGAAGGAGTCAACCCTGACGAAGTCAGATACATCCGTGTTGCCCGTCGCATTGGCTGGCCCTACGCGAAAGAAACCGGAGGACAGCGTTACGAGGTGGACGGCAGCAGTTGGGGGCTTAACTGGGCGCCTGCGCTGGTGTTCGGCGAAGCGCCTGTCGATGAAAACGGCAGCGCCTCGTTCTACGTTCCTTCAAACGTTTCGGTGTATTTTCAACTTCTTGACGAAAACAAGCAGGAAATCAAACGGATGCGTTCATTTATCAGTTTTCAGCCCGGCGAGTCGCGGGGTTGCGTTGGTTGCCACGAAACGCGGGCAGAGGCGCCAACCAATGCCTTTAAAACGTTAGCCAAAAAACCGGTCATGCCGACGCCGCCACCGTGGGGTACGGAACGGTGCATCAACTATCTTGCCGACATTCAGCCTGTTCTCGACCGTAACTGCGTTTCATGCCATTCCGGTTTGAAACCGGCGGCAGGGTTCGATTTCTCCGGCGGTTTAACGCCCCCAGCCCCGATGAAGGGATTGTACCGGAGTTTCAATTTCGACGGCTTGAACCGCTCATACCGGACAATCATCGAGAACCATCTCGTTTCCTACTCGAACAAGCGCGATCCGGCTTCTGCCGTTGCGGAAACCCGGCAATACGGTTCATCGCAAAGCAAACTGATTGAAGCGATTTTGAGGGGACCCTGTTCATCTCACATCAACATCAAACCGGTGGACGAAGACTGGTATCGCCTCGTAACGTGGATTGACGCGAACGCTCAGTATCACGACCGGTTCGTCAATTCCCGGCCCAAAGACCCGCCTTACGATATGCCGGCGGATAAGGAACTGCAAAAGACCGTTTCGGAAGTTCACCGGAAACGCTGTGCCGGATGTCATACCCCCGACAACATATCGCGGCTTGACTGGATCGACCTGAATGCGCCGGAAAAGAGCCGTTTCCTCGCTGCTCCGCTCAGCGGAACAAAGCATAAAGCGATCTATGCCAATCAAGACGACCCCGACTATGCGAAACTTCGTCAGGCTGTGGACGACGCCGTGAAAAAGGCATGGCAGTATCCGCGCCGCGATCTGGAAACGTTGCTGGAACAAAGAAATTACTACTTTTTTAGGAATGAAAAATAAATAACCTGTAATGATTTTCAAAACAACAGCCAATGCCCTGAAAGGGCAAAATCATCAGCGCAGGGCAACGCCCTGTGATTACGGAGCCGGGCAATTCCAAGCCCTGAAAGGGCGACAGCAGACGATGTGTCGGCTTACGCCCTTTCAGGGCTTAGGTTCGCGTATGTACCCGTTTCATCGGGCGTTGCCCGATGCTAATGCAAAAAGGCTT
>Ga0082212_10002563_pt1 | contig 26420 bp, 24 predicted proteins | sample TergutNt197P3_FD_71548 | JGI IMG/M metagenome (GOLD analysis project Ga0082212, IMG submission 71548) | Neocapritermes taracua P3 segment gut microbial communities from Petit-Saut dam, French Guiana - Nt197 P3 | ecosystem: Host-associated > Arthropoda: Insects > Digestive system > Gut ...
GTGGCCTGTCCCGCAACGCCTTTGCGGAGGGCTTGATGCGGATCTAAGCGAACAGAGCGATAGCAAACTCAACTGTCTGAGCGCAACGCAGTGGAGCGAGTTTTGAGTTTGCCGCGGCGGAGCCTAGAGCCGCACAAGTCCGGAGAACGGCTTGCGGGACAGGCCACGTCCAGACCCGCCCCCTGTAGCCTTGCGCGGCGGCGCACAAGACCGAAGAACGGCTTGCGGGACAGGCCACGTCCAGACCGCCCCCCGTAGCCTTGCGCGGCTCTCCGGCTCCTTGCAGCCCCAGGCCGCCCTATGGTATACTTTCTAGTAACTATTCTGTCATTATTGTGTAAGGAATCTTATGGACACAAACCAGTTCGCGCACACAAACGGCTTTCTTCAAATCGCTATTGACGGACCGGCCGGTGCCGGCAAAAGTTCTGTTGCCCGCACGGTTGCTCAGCGCCTTGGTATCCTCTACCTCGATACGGGTGCCATGTACCGAGCCCTGACATGGAAAGCATTGCGACATAACATAGATTTTTCCGGTCCGAATACCTTGACTCAACTGGCTTTGGACACCGTTATTACCTTTGACACGGCTACCGGTCGTGTGCTTTGTGATGAAACCGATGTGACTGAGGCTATCCGCATCCCGCAAGTCTCGGAGAACGTTTCGGCTGTGGCTGCCGTTCCCGGCGTCCGTGCCCGCCTGACCGAGCTGCAACGAAATATTGCGCGCGCATGTCCGATAGTCCTTGACGGCCGGGACATCGGCAGCGTCGTGTTGCCCCAAGCAACCGTCAAGATTTTTTTGACTGCGGATTTAGACAGAAGGGCAGAGCGCCGCCAGAAAGATTTGCGCGAACAGGGGTTGCATGTCGATCTGAGACAGGTTGAACGGGATATTGCTGCCCGAGACGATAAAGATTCGAACAGGTCTACCGCGCCTCTTAGACAGGCGCCAGACGCCGTTTTGATCGATACGTCAAATATGACTTTTGAAGAAGTGGTTGAAGAAGTCTTAGCCTTGGTAAGGAGGGTTATGTCATGATTCTTTACAGAGTCGCTGTTTTCTTTATCCGTATCTATATAAAAATCATAGGCTGTCGTGTTGTCGGCGCACAGCATGTGCCTAAGACAGGATCATGCATTATCGCCGCCAACCATATCAATTATTTTGATCCCTTTTTCCTTGTCTGCGCGATACCGCGGATTCTCCATTTCATAGGCAAAGCAACCTTATTCCGGAATCCTATCGTAGGTTGGGTTCTCAAAAAGTTAGGGGCGTTCCCCGTCAGCCGCGATGGTGAGGGAGATATCAGCGCTATTCGTCGTTGTATGGCCATCCTGAAAGAGAATAATACCTTGGCTATTTTTCCCGAAGGAACTCGTTCAGCCACAGGTGAAATGAACCAAGCGTTGGACGGGGTCGGGCTTATCGCCGAACGTTCCCGGGCACCCATCGTCCCTGTCCGTATTATCAAATTGAAAAAAGGGAAATGGGGACGCCATAAAACCCGGATTCATATCGGCCCGCCGCTGCTTCTGCACGAGCTGACGGAGCTTCCCGACGATAAACGCCTTCGCCGCAAGGCCATCGCCATAACTGTCATGGAAAAGATCGCTGCCCTCTAATTCGGGATTCGGGAATACCGAACAACAAAACTCTTATTGAGAAGGAATTTTATGACTGTTAGCGAAATAGAATATAGTTTGGGTATTTTACAGTTTTAGCTCACTGATAATAATCTATTGGACAAAGGGGGATCCACTTTATTGAAGGTTGTGCAGGCACGCAAGGCAGGTTTTTGCTTTGGTGTCAAACGCGCTATCGAACTGGCCGAAAAAGAAAGCCTTAATGGTTCTATTTGTTCTTGGGGTCCGCTCATCCACAACATGCAAGTGGTCAAATCCCTGGAAGCAAAGGGTGTTACTGTGGTTAACTCCTTGGACAAAGTCGAACCGGGTAAGAAACTGGTTATCCGTTCTCACGGGGCGCCGCCTCAGGTTTTTACCGAGAGCGATAGCCTTGGGATTGAGATCGTTGACGCGACTTGTCCCTTCGTCAAGAAAGCCCAGGAGCGTGCCTTGGAAGCTTCTAAATCTGGATATGTTATCATTGTCGGGGATCCTCATCATCCGGAAGTGCAAGGTTTGTTGGGTTGGGCAGGCGAAAACGCATTGGTGATTTCTCATTTGAATGAAGCCCGTCAACTTCTCCGTTATCCGAAGCTATCCGTCATTGCTCAGACTACCTTGTCTCGCCATCAATTTGATTCAATCACCGCAGAATTGGAGTCCCATACCGATAACCTGATCGTTTATGATACAATTTGTCTCGCGACCCACGAACGCCAAGAGGCTGCGGCAGAGTTGGCCGAAGAGTCCGATCTGATGATTGTTGTCGGTAGCCAAACAAGTTCCAATACACGCCAGCTCTCTGAAATTTGCGCTAAGAAGACAACAACATATTTGATTGATACAGCCGAAGAATTGCAGAATACCTGGTTTCATGGCTGCCGTACTGCCGGGCTCACCGCCGGCGCATCGACGCCTGACTGGATAATTGAGGAGGTCTACACAAAAATGTCAGAAGAATTCAACACACATGAGGCTGCAGCAACTGATTCCACCACTGAGCAGGAAGCTTCCACTCAGGATATCGTTTCTGCTCAGGATATCGTTTCTGCTCCCGTATCAATCCCTGATGAGCCACTTACTGGTCCAGATCCGACGAACATGGCCCCAGAAGAAAACGTGGCTGAGGAAGGTGCTGACGAAAGTGCGGCTGAAGAAAACGTGGTTGATGAGGATTTCTCTGACACCATGGAAGGGTATGCCGGTTCCCTGCCTAAACTCTACAAAGGAGCTCTTGTTTCCGGCCCGGTCGTCCAAATCTCCAGTGATGAGGTTTTTATCGATATATCCTGGAAATCCGAAGGCGTTATTCCATTAGCGGAACTAGCTTTTACCAAAGTCTCGCGGTCTGACGATGTTGTCAAAATTGGTGACATCGTTTCCGCTGTCGTCATTCGAGTCGAAAATGAAGAAGGTCATCCCATTTTATCCAGACGCAGAGCCGCTGAGATTGAAGCTCGTGAGCATCTGGCGAAAGCTTTTGCAAGCAAAGAAGAGATCCGCGCCAAAGTCATGGAATGTGTCAAAGGCGGTCTCCTTGTTGACTTAGGTATGCGCGGCTTTGTCCCCGCTTCACAGATTCAGCCCGGTTTTGTTGAAGATTTATCTGTGTTCATAGGGCAGGATCTGCGCTTAAGAATTTTGGAATATGATGAAACCAAGAAAAAACTGGTTTTATCGCAGAAAGTTATTCTGAATGAAGAAATGGACCAAAAACGTACTCAAGTGCTGGCCGGTCTCAATGTTGGGGATATCGTCGAAGGCGTCGTCCAACGCCTGACCAAATTCGGTGCTTTTGTGGACATCGGCGGCATAGATGCTCTGCTGCATATATCTGATATGGCTTTTTCCAGAATCCAACATCCATCGGAAGTGGTCAGCGTCAATGACACCATCCAAGTCAAAATTCTCTCTATTGATGCCGGTGCCGGCAAAATCTCTCTTGGCTTAAAACAGTTAAAAAGCAATCCTTGGGATGATATTGCCGCGAAATATATAGTCGGTACAAATGTTGAAGGAACAGTGGTGCGGATCGCTCCTTTCGGCGCGTTTGTACAGATGGAGGACGGCATTGACGCGCTCATTCACATCTCACAACTTGCGCCTCATCGCATCCCCAAAGTCGAGGACGTGGTTAAAGTCGGTCAAACAGTCACCGCGAAAGTCATCGAATGTAAGCCCGGAGAAAAACGCATGAGTCTCAGCATCCGTGAATATCTCCTGGAACAGAATCCCGCTTTGCTCGAACCCCAGGAAACCCCGGAGCCCCAGGAAACCCCGGAACCCATGGCCATTGTTGAGACTTCACAGGCGGACTCTTTTGACACGGAATCTCCTGCGCTTCCGGAAGCTGAGCCGGACCAGGCCCCAGACATCACTGTTTCTGAGACAGTTGATGTCGAAGAACCTGTCTTGGACTGAAGTCCCTAAGGCGGTCTTCGACCGCAAGTATCCAGTATTCAGTATTCAGGATTCAGGATTCAGGATTCAGAATAGATAAAGCGAGATGACTTCTTGCCAAGCAAGGAGTCATTTCGATTCCGGTCCATAACGAATAGGAAGTGTGAAAATATGCCCAAGGAGCCTACGAAACCGATGGATAAACCGCAAAGACCCGACCTTCCGCTGGCGGCTTCCGCGTTGATCATTTTAGCCTTTGGATTGGTCATGGTTCTCAGTGCCGGCGCAAGGTTTTCCTATCAGCACCATGACAATCCGTATAATTTTTTCACTCTTCAGCTCCTGTGGGCCGCAGTCGGTTTTATAGGCGTTTTTATTGCGATGTATGTTCCTCTCGACAAATGGCGCCGCCTGAGCGGTACGGCTCTGGTCACGGTGGCTGTCCTCCTCGTGCTGGTTAGTTTCACCAAGCTTGGCATCAATAGCGAAACCCAGGATGTGGCCCGTTGGTTAGTCATTGGGAGATTTAGCTTTCAGCCCTCTGAGTTGGCCAAACCCATCGTTATCCTTTTTCTCGCTCACTATTTTGATCGATTCCCTGTCGGCAAATTTCGAGACGCTTTAGGCCCATGCTTGTTTGCCTTCCTTGTTATCCTCCTTATTATGAAGGAAGACCTCGGCACCGCCTTCATCATGTTTGCCGCCGCAATGGCTATGTTGCTCCAAACAGGCTTCCCTTTGCGGTATTTCATTATAGGCGTTCCTACAGCTGTATCGTTGGCATCCCTTTATGTGTACATGACCCCCAAAAAAAGTGAAAGAATCGCCGGCTGGCTTGATCCTTGGAACAATATTCACTCATCAGGCAACCAAACGGCCTGGTCAAAATTTTCTCTGGCAACAGGCGGCCTTTTTGGTCTTGGTGTCGGCCAAAACCAGACCTCAGTCTCGTTGCCGGAAAAGTACAACGATATGATATTCTCTGTAATCGGGCAGGAATTTGGTTTCTTTGGAGCCCTTATTTTTTTGCTGGTTCTGGCTTTCTTCATTATGCGCTGTTTTGAAGTCTCCGCTCGTTGTCCGAACCATTTTGGCCGCCTGCTTGGTTTTGGCTTGACCTGCTTGATTGCCCTTCAGTGTGTTGTTAATATCTGTTCGGCATTGGGGATCTTTCCGATAACAGGCATCACATTACCGCTTGTGTCCTATGGCGGAACCTCCCTTGTGGTCACGATGTTTGAAATTGGTATTTTGCTGAATATTTCCCGGTTTGCGTCTTCACATAAAACAGTAATGGAACGATTGAAATCCGTTTTCATAGCGCTCAATGCTAGAACGTCTTCTCGGGGCGTTAAGTGATATGGGACCCATAAACGAAGAATGTTTGCGGGCAGTAAAGGGGCGAAATATAATACCTAATCCAGATCAAACTTCGCGGGACATACAAGGCCTACTTGTCGCTGCTGTCGACCCCTCCGGCATCGCTGCCGAACTTGGGATCGAACCTGGTGACCGAGTTCTATCCATTGACGAACATATTATTACTGATATCTTGGATTATCAATATGCGATCGGCGAGGCTTGTTTTACTCTTGTTGTTTCTAAAGCCGGCGGCGATGAGCTCTGGGAATTTGATGTCGAGAGAGATCCGGAAGAGACTCTTGGCATATCTTTTGCTGAGATGGCAACAGATGGCCTGAAAACATGCCGGAACAACTGTGTCTTTTGCTTTGTTCGTCAAATGCCGCCTGGTCTCAGAGCTTCTCTGTATGAATTTGACGATGACTACCGCCTGTCGGCGAGCCTTGGGAACTACATTACGCTAACCAACATGAGTGAGCAAGAGTTTGACCGCATTATTGATCTGCGGGTGAGCCCTCTCTATATTTCGGTACATTCTTGGGATACACAAATCCGTGCGCGAATGATGGGGAACCCCCATGCGATTAATCTGCCCGAAAACTTGCGCCGATTAGCCCGTGCGGGGATCGTGATGCATACGCAAATCGTTTTGGTTCCCGGCTATAACGACAAGGTCGTTCTGCGCCACACGGTGGAACAACTGGGGAAACTTTACCCACAGGTCCAATCCATTGGGGTTGTTCCGGTGGGGTTGACACGTTTCCGTTTCGATCTGGAACCCTTGCGGGTCTTGACGCCACAGGAATGCTCGAGTATTCTGGTAACAGGAAAGGCGTGGCAACAGGATTTCCGACGCCGCTATGAAAAGAATCTGGTGTATTTTGCCGATGAATTCTATCTGGCCTGCGGCAACGATATCCCTCCTCCTGAAGAATATGACGGTTTTGACCAGTTGGAGAACGGCATCGGTCTGCTAAGTTCTTTTGAGAACGAATTAGCAGATCTGCTGACAAACTGCCGCAAACCCATGACGCTGAAACCTATCCATGTGGTGACAGGACTTATTGCCGAACCATTTCTGAATCAATCCCTTAATCTGGTCCAGAGATACAGTTCCCTTTGCCAAACACCGATTCCTCCGGTCCGGATCCACGGAATCCGCAATGATTTTTTCGGTTCACGGATCACGGTCGCCGGTTTGGTCACCGCCACAGACATCGCGGCACAGATGGGGGATTTGGGAGGAGAAGCGTTCATGATACCCCGTGTTATGCTCAGAGCCGGAACACAAGAATTCCTGGACGGCCATACCGTTGCTTGGCTCGAAAAACGCCTGAACGGTCCTGCCAGAATTGTCAACAATACCGCCGAAGGATTCCTGCACGGAATCCTCGATCAACCGGGAGGACTCAATGACTAAATCTCTTGTAGCCATCGTAGGCAGACCCAATGTAGGCAAATCCACCCTATTCAACAGAATCGTTGGCAGCAGAATCGCCATCGTTGAAGACACCCCGGGCATCACACGAGACCGCCTATATTTTGACGCCGAATGGGGCCGAAAACGGTTTACGCTGATTGACACAGGCGGCATTGAGCTCAAAGATCGCTCGTTAACTTTGTCAGAAATGATGAAACAGCAGGTTGATGTTGCTATCGAAGAAGCGGATGTTGTGATCTTTGTTGTCGACGGCAAAACCGGTCCCACCGCCGAAGATGAACTTATTGCCAAATCCTTGCGTCAAGCTAAGAAAACTGTCTTATTAGTTGTCAATAAGGTGGAGAACTTCCAAGGATTTGCGGCTCAAAGTTACGAATATTACGCCTTAGGGCTGGGTGATCCTATCGGTGTTTCTGCCGCCCACGGCCTCAACACCGGCGATTTGCTGGACGCGGTCGTTGAAGCTCTGCCTCCTGACAACGAAGAGGATTACGACCCTGAAACCGTTAAGGTCGCCGTGATCGGGCGACCGAATGTGGGCAAATCCTCCCTGGTGAACAAACTGTTGGGAGAAAAACGCGTGCTTGTCAGCGATATCCCCGGCACCACCCGAGACGCCATTGATACGCCTTTTGTTTACGACGACAAAAACTATATCCTCATCGACACGGCCGGTATCCGGCGCAAGAAAAGAATCGTCGACCTGGCCGAAAACTACAGCGTGGTTCGCTCTTTCCGGGCCATCGACCGCAGTGACGTGGTCCTTATGATGCTGGACGCCGTCGAAGGGATCACCGATCAGGACAAACGTATTGCCGGTTACGCTCACGAAGAAGGGAAAGGCATAATTCTTGTTATCAACAAATGGGATCTCATTGTGAAAGACCACAAAACCCTTGACGCCTACGAAAAAACCGTCCGGAACGAAATGGGGTTTCTGGCCTACGCCCCGACCCAATTCATTTCCGCCGAAACAGGTCAACGGGTTAACAAAATCATGGATCTGGTGGATTTTGTCGCGGAACAAAACTGCCGCCGGATCACAACCGCTCTATTAAACGAGCAGCTTCGTGAATGGCTGCACATGAACCCCCCGCCCACAGATAAGGGCAAACCTCTCCACATCCTTTACGCGACCCAACTAGGTGTCAAACCGCCGACTTTCATCTTTTTTGTCAACGATCCGGAAATGGTTCACTTCTCTTACAAGCGATACCTCATCAACCAACTGCGTCAGACATTTGGATTCGAAGGATCCCCGATCCGCCTTGTTATCAGAAAAAGGAGCGGTTCTCCAAATTGACAAATACCTTGTTTTAGGGTAATTTGATGTGGCAGAGCATGAGCGGCAAAGTAAATCAAAGAAGGTGTTATAATGATCCGTCTACTCCTTGTATTCCCTTTTTTGCTCGCAGGATTGTTAGGCAGCATTCCCAGCGCGTTTCTGGTCGGCAAATGCCGAGGCATTGATATTCGCAACTACGGAAGCGGGAATATGGGAGCAACCAATACAATGCGCGTATTGGGCCGAAGATGGGGGTTCTTTGTCTTGGGGATCGATGTCCTGAAAGGGTTCCTGGCCTGTTATCTTGTCTGGCGTCTTTTGGGCCCTTGGGGCGCGTTTTTCGGCGGTGTCATTGCCTTTGTCGCCCATTCCTGGAATCCCTGGTTCAGATTCAAACCCGTCGGCAAAGGCGTCGCCTGCGCCTTGGGGTCGGCTTTGTTCATGGTTCCGATCCCGATGCTCATCGCCCTGATAGCATTTCTGGTGACCGTAATTATATCGCGCTATGTTTCTCTGGCTTCTCTGAATTCGGCGTTTACCGTTCTTATTCTGATTTTCATTTTCGATACCCCTTTGGCATACAGAGTTTTCGCTGTGATTGCCGTGGGTTTTCTCGTGCTAAGGCATAAAGATAACCTGAAAAGAATCCGTGCCGGCACCGAACCCCGACTCCGGTGGGGTGAGAAGGAAATTAACAATTAAGGAGGGATTGAGTTTTGAAAAAGGTGGCTGTTTGGGGCAGCGGCAGTTGGGGTACCGCTATCGCCTACACTTTAGCCTTCGCGGGCAATACCGTCGATTTGTCGGGACGCAAGGAAGACGCGGAAATCATCCGCTGTATCGCACGCGATAAAGAGAACACCCGGTTCTTGCCGGGAGTTATATTGCCGGATTCTGTCCAGCCGGTTACTGAGCTGAGTGAAACCGCGTACGATTTTCTTTTCCTGGCTGTGCCTTCTCACGCCGTGCGGGACTCGGCCCGCCATGTGAAACCGTATGTTTCGGAGAAAACCATCGTCGTCAATTTGGCGAAGGGGCTGGAGGACGGCAGCTGTTTGCGTCTGTCGGAAGTCATTGAGCAGGTTCTGCCTTCCTGCCGGGTTGTCGTTCTCTCGGGACCCAGCCATGCCGAGGAAGTAGGCAGGGAAGTCTCCACCGCTGTTGTTGCCGCTTCTGAAGACGAAAACGCGGCGGCAGCGGTTCAACAGCTCATTATGACACCTTTTTTCCGCGTCTATGTGAATTCGGATATCGTCGGCGTCGAGTTGGGCGGGGCTCTGAAAAACATTATCGCGCTCTGTTCCGGGGCCTTGGAAAGCCGGCAGACGTCTCGGGATAACACCAAAGCGGCGCTGATTACCCGCGGGTTGACAGAAATCACGCGTTTGGGGGTCGCTTTGGGGGCCCAGGAAATCACCTTTTCCGGGTTGGCCGGGCTGGGGGATCTTGTTGTAACTTGCACGAGTTCTCACAGCCGCAATCTGCGTGCCGGGAGAGCATTGGCTGCAGGCAAACCCCTTGAGCAGGTTCTGGAGGAAATTGGTATGGTCGTTGAGGGCGTCCGGGCCACCCGGACCGCTTACGAGATCAGCCGCCGTCTGAACATCTCAATGCCCATTACCGAGAAAGCTTATCAGGTTCTCTTCGAGAACGCCCCGGTGGAAAGCGTTATTCAGGAGTTGATGGCGCGCAGCAAGAAACAAGAACATGAGGATCTGGGAGCGATACAAGAGTCGTAGTTCGAAGTTCGAAGTTCGGTGGTAGGAATGATGTTTTTTAGCAGGAAAGGATCCCCGGGTAAACGTATTCCCATGAGGTCGGTGAAAAACGCCGACACCCTGTCAGCTTGCGTTGAGATTCTTCAGGGTTATGGGTATATGGACGTGTTTGGATCGATTATCGTCCAAATTATTGAACAAGTTGAGCGGTTTCAGAAAAAACGCGCCTCGATTGACCGCATTCTTCGAGAGAAGTTCTCTGTCGAGGAGCTTAGCTACCGAAAGTTTGACGGTGTTCTCTTAGACGTTGAGAAAGTCGTCTACTTAAATCTCCGCAGCATTGTTAACAGAATCGCGGTATTCGATTATGAGGAATTCAAACAGCTTGACAACTTGGAATGGAACGATCATGATCTGGCGGCAGAAAAAATGGGGATCTACGGTTCGTACATCAGTTTTGTTCAAGAGGCATCCCGCGATAATGAAGAAATTGTGCTGAAACTTGACCGCCTGTTGTTGGAAGTTACCCACTATAACAGTTTACATGACGGCAATATTCTGGATATGCCCGCCATCGCGGAGCTGGATCAATTGATTCGGAACGCGAAACGCTATCGATGAACACAGATAGGTTCTCATAGGACGCAAACAATATCAGCCGCAATGAAACGGCTTTTTACGGAGTTAATATGGCATTTTTAGAAGATTATTCTTTTGTTTATCCTTGGAGGGATTACCAGACCAAGATCCTAAAGGATCTGGAAACTCATATGCAGGATAACAAGATTCATTTGGTGGCGGCACCCGGTGCGGGCAAAACTGTTTTAGGTCTGGAAATCGTGCGCAGGCTTAATCAAAACGTATTGATCCTTGCCCCTACCATCACCATCAAGAATCAATGGGTGGAGAGGTTTGTGAACCTCTTTGTTTCGAGCGAACCCGAACCGGGTTTTATCAGTACCGATATCTACAATCTGGACCGATTTAATGTGGCTACATATCAGGCGCTGTATTACGCTCATCACCGTCGGCGGATCTATGAGGGGTTCCTTGGCGAAGAAGAAAACGATCAAGCCCCTCGCCCGGAACATTTCGATTACGATTTGATCGGCAGGCTAAAAGACCTTGACATCAGGGTCATCGTACTTGATGAGGCTCATCATCTTCGTGCGGCATGGTGGAAGAGCTTAACGGATGTCCTCAAAATCCTTGACGGGGTTACGACAGTCGCGTTAACCGCGACACCGCCTTATGATGCCGAAAGAAGAGAATGGGACAAATACATGGAAATCTGCGGTCCCATTGACAGTGAGATCACGGTTCCTGAACTTGTCGCAACAGGGGATTTGTGCGCTCATCAGGATTTCGTGATATTTAACGCTTTGTCCCCGGAAGAGGAAACCCGGGTCAGCCTCATCGCCAAAGCTTTGGCTGAGTTTGTCGCTGATTTGGAATCTGATCAACCTCTCATTAGGGCTATCGCGTGCAAACCTGAGTTCACAGATTATGCCGCTCACGAAGACGTCATCCTGAGCAATCCCCAGTACTACAGCAGTCTGCTGGTGTATCTGAACAACGTCGGTCTCGTCCCAAATAACAAAGAGCTGTGGGAAGCGGCAAGAGCTTTGGGCGGCGGCGCGCCTGTCCCTGCTGTTACCGTAACTTGGCTGGAAATTATGCTCCGGGGACTCCTGTATGACGACAAAGCCTTTATAGCCGCCAATAAGGAGATTGTCAGAGGTCTTCGTAGCCGACTCATTAAAATCGGCGGTATCGTAAAAGGCAACATATCTTTAGAGGCCAATGATGAAATCAAACGCATTATGGCCGGCAGTATTGGCAAAATGAATAGCATTGCTGATATTGTGCTCAACGAACATGGCGCGTTAGGGCAGGATCTGAGTATGGTCATATTGACGGATTATGTCCGTGGTGATGCTTTGAAAACCGGGCAGCCCAAGACATCTGATATAGGTGCCATCCCCATTTTCTTACGCCTTCTTCATGACATAGGCGTTACACCGCACGCGGATTCTACTGTGACCGGAAAAATCCCTAATATTGCTGTCCTTTCTGGCAAACTCAAAATCGTGCCCAAAACCCTTATTCCCCATATCCAAGATAGAATCGCGACCCTCAGCCAGGACAGGGCGTCAATCCCTTGCTCCTTTCACGATGTTGGCATCGAAGGGTATGTCGCCATGAAAACAAACAGCAAATATGAAAACGCCATGGTGGGCTTAGTCACCGATTTGATGAATGAGAAAAGAATCCAAATCATCATTGGCACTGTGGCGCTTCTGGGGGAAGGTTGGGATTGCCAAGCCATCAACAGCCTTATCCTGGCCAGCTATGTTGGCTCCTTTATGCTATCCAATCAAATGCGCGGCCGGGCTATCCGTAGCAATGACGCGAAGGACAAAGTATCAAATGTCTGGCATTTGGCCAGCTTGACCAAAGATGACTTTGAGAATTTCAGCGACTATACCCTCCTGGAACGCCGTTTCAAGAGTTTCTTGGGAATTGCCTACAACGCCGACGAGATCCTAAACGGCATTGACCGCTTGGATGTGCTGCAAAACAGAAACCTGCTCTCGGAGTATGAAGCGATCAACAAGCAGATGTACAGACTTTCCCGAACAAGACGTCACACGAAGAACCGGTGGTCAGAGATCTTGTCCTTGTTCGGTGGTGAAAGTATTCAAATCGCTCATACCCTCAAATCAGACATGAAGCGGGAAATGCGATTCAAACCTGTTATCGTTTCCGAAAGGAACAGAACTCTTGGGGTTGGTCTTGCCGCCTGTACGGGATGGGTTCTGTCGGCGGTCATCTTAACGGGGCTACCAACCCTAACTCAATCAATCGGATCTACAATCTTGCTAATACTCTTGGGCACGGGGCTTTTGTCAGCAAAGTTCTTCAGAAATCTTGTCCAAACGATCAGGCACATCAGCCCCGCAAAAAACATCAGCACCATAAGCGGGGTTGTTTTGGCGGCACTGCGGAAACAGGGGATCATCACCAGCAAAACCGCCGTCAAATCTGTTAACAAAACAACTTTGGCAGGGAGCGTTACTTATGAAACATCACTTCATCAATCAACAGCCTATGAAAATAGCATCTTCATTCAATGTATTCGTGAAATCTTTGAGCGGGTGGACAATCCACGCTATCTGATTGCTTTGGAAAACAAAAAGGGAACATCCGGGGTATATTTTTGCGTACCGTCGGTATTTTCTGATAGCAAAGCCAAAGCCGAAATGTTCTTTGCGCTTTGGCAAGAGGGCGGGGTACTGGGAAAAAGTACCTGCCGACTTGTCTATACCAGATCGGCAGAAGGGCGGAAAATCTTATTACGAGCTCGTAAAGGCAGTTTTGATTATTCGAATAGATTCTCGGAGCAGCAGAAACCAGTGCTGCAGAAATCAGTTAGAAACAGGCGCTGGCTGTAAACACGCTGTCTTCTGCCGTCAGGAACTTAAAGGCTGCTCATTTCACGTGCCAAAGCCATCTTTGACTCGGGCATGAGACTGCCTTCCGTCTCCGCCATCTGCGCTTGGATCGACTGATACAAGCGGTAGCCGCCGCTTAGATTATAGACATCGAATCCGCGCTGTTCCAGAATTCTGGCCCCGATATATCCCCGCAATCCCACTTGGCAGGTTACATAGATTATCTTGGTTTTATCAAGCTCCGACAAACGTCCCCGGAGTTCATCCAGAGGAATGTTGATGAATCCTTCTATGTGGCCGTTTCTGTATTCAAAGGGTGTCCGAATATCAAGAAGAATCACGCTGCCGTCCCGGGGCAAGGTGTCAACATCATGCCAATGGAAGTTTTTCAGGGTTCCGGTCAGCAGATTTTCGATAACATATCCTGCCATGTTAACAGGATCTTTGGCTGAAGAATAGGGCGGCGCGTAGCACAGTTCCAAACCGGTCAGATCTGCGGCTGTCATGCCGGCACGAATAGCCGTGGCCAAAACATCGCAACGTTTATCAACACCCTCAAACCCGACAATCTGTCCTCCCAGAATCTTGCCGCTGTCTTTTTCATACACGATTTTAACCGACATGCTCGAAGCTCCCGGATAGTACCCGGCGTGACTGGCAGAGTAGGTGTATGATTTATCATAATTGAGACCCAGACGTCGGGCTGTCTTTTCGTTAATACCTGTGGAAGCGGCAGTCATGTCGAACACCTTGAGTATGGCAGACCCTTGGGTCCCTTTGTATTGGCTCAACCGTCCGCAGATGTTGTCCGCCGCAATACGGCCCTGTTTGTTGGCCGGTCCGGCCAAGGGGATCAGGCTCTTTTGTCCTGTCACAAAATCGGCGACTTCCACCGCGTCACCCACAGCATAGATGTTTTCGTCTGAAGTCCGCATATATTGATCCACGAGAATCCCACCACGTTGATTCACATCGAGTCCGGCGTCTTTGGCCAAACTGCTTTCCGGCCTGACCCCCACAGCAGTAATCAACATATCGGTACGAAGAAGCCTCTGCCCCTGATTCATCCGATCGCTGCCAAGCCGCAGAACGAGACTTCTTTCTTCTGCTGTGACGTTTTGCACAACTTCTGATAGCATGAGTTTGACGCCTTTTTGCATCATGTGCAGATGGAGGTCGCAAGCCATATCATAATCCAGCGGCGCGATAACCTGATCGGCCATTTCCACAATTGTGACATCAAGGCCTGCCTCGCATAGGTTTTCCGCCATTTCCACGCCGATATACCCTCCGCCGACAACGACGGCGCTCTGGGGCTTCTCCGCGGTAATGAACTGTTTGATCTTAAAGGTATCAGACATATTTCTCAAAGTGAAAACCCGCTCCGATTCGATGGGAAAAGGCACAAACGGTTCCGCACCCGGTGAAAGAATCAGTTTATCGTAGCGCTCAACATAGAATGCCCCTGTGCTAAGATTTCTAACGGTAACGTTTTTAGCGTCCTTGTCGATGACCGTCACTTCACTGTGTATCCTGACATCTACATTAAACCGGGCGTTAAATCTCTCCGGCGTTTGCAGCAGGAGAGCCTCTTTGTCTCTGATCGCGCCACCAATGTAATAAGGCAACCCGCAGTTGGCAAAAGAAATATAGCCGCCTCGTTCGAACAGGATTATTTCCGCATTCTCGTCCAGTCTGCGCAGTCTGGCCGCTGCGGAAGCCCCGCCTGCGACACCGCCGATAATAAGTATTTTCATATCAATTCTCCTTTCCGATCTTCATGATTATCATACCACGCTTGGCGCTGCATTCACAATACATTCTTTGAAAAAAACTTCAATCCTTAAATGCTGTACTAGCGCAAGGCTACGGGGGGCGATCTGGCCGTGGCCTGCCCCGCAACGCCTTTGCGGAGGGCTTGATGCGGATCTAAGCGAACAGAGCGATAGCAAACTCAACTGTCTGAGCGCAACGCAGTGAAGCGAGTTTTGAGTTTGCCGCGGCGGAGCATAGAGCCGCACAAGACCGGAGAACGGCTTGCGGGGCAGGCCACGGCCAGACCGCCCCCCGTAGCCTTGCGCGGCCCCTGACCAACTTGACAATCCCAGGCTACTTCTATAGCATATAAGGCGGGCTTCGCCCGCAAGTTTCAGCATTCAGTTTCAGTCTTAAGAACATTTATTAAGGAGACCTTACTATGTCGCAACCTGTTATAACACCACGCGCCCCCGCTGCCATCGGCCCTTATTCCCAAGGAATCAATACCGGAAATCTATTATTTACCTCCGGGCAAATTCCTCTGGATCCCAACGACGGCAAACTCTATTCTGATATTAAACAAGCCACCAAACGCGTGTTGGAAAACATTATCGCTATCCTAGAAGAAGCCGGATCCGGGTTAGATCAAGTCGTCAAAACCACGGTCTACTTGAAAGATATGGCTGACTTCCAAGCCATGAACGAAATCTATGCGACCTTTTTCCATGATCCTTGCCCGGCAAGATCTTGCGTTCAGGTGGCCAAGCTGCCTTTGGACGCCATCATTGAGATTGAGGCCATCGCTCTGATACCATAATCTCATGAACGGCGTAACACATTCAACCTAAAGAAGGTGATTCCATGAGCGAACCTGGTTCTCATTTTCTAAGAACCATAATCGCCAATGATCTGAAAGAGGGACGCCATGACGGCCGCGTCCAAACGCGTTTTCCGCCGGAACCTAACGGCTATCTGCATATCGGACACGCGAAATCTATCTGCCTTAATTTTGGTTTGGCACAGGAGTTCGGCGGTTTGTGCAATTTGCGTTTTGATGATACCAATCCCGCAAAAGAAGATGTTGAGTATGTTGACGCAATCAAAGAAGATGTACGTTGGCTCGGCTTTTCTTGGGGGGATCGGGAGTATTATGCTTCAGATTATTTCGAAAACCTCTATCGTTTGGCCCTGAATCTGATTGAATCCGGAAATGCCTATGTCTGTGACCTGACTGCCGACGAAATCCGCAGCACTCGTGGCACGTTGACTTCCCCCGGTCAGGAAAGCCCGTTCCGCAACCGTTCCGTTCGCGAGAATCTTGATTTGTTCACACGTATGCGTGCCGGAGAGTTCGCCGCCGGCAGCAAAGTATTGCGCGCCAAAATTGATATGAGTTCCCCGAATCTCAATATGCGGGATCCTGTGCTGTACAGGGTATTGTTCGCGCCGCATCACCGCACCGGTGACTCCTGGTGTCTGTATCCGATGTATGATTTTGCTCATCCGCTGTCCGACGCGCTGGAAAGCATCACCCATTCCGTTTGTACGCTGGAATTCGAAGATCACCGACCACTTTATGATTGGCTTGTGGAGCGGCTTTTTCCTGAGAACCTGCGTCCCCGGCAATACGAGTTTGCCCGATTGGATATGACACACACGGTTATGAGCAAACGAAAGCTGCGCGAGTTGGTTGAAAACAATGTGGTGTCCGGATGGGATGACCCGCGCATGCCAACGATTTCCGGATTGCGTCGGCGGGGGTATTCGGCTTCGGCTATTCGGACCTTCTGTGAAAATATTGGGGTGGCGCGTGCCAACAGCCTTGTTGATGTCGCCATGCTGGAAAATTGCGCCCGGGAAGAACTGAATCTGGCTGCCAAACGTGTTATGGCTGTACTGGAACCCCTTAAACTTGTTATCACCAATTATCCTCCGGATCAATATGAAAAACTGATTGCAGACAATAACCCCGAAGATCCGTCGATGGGTACGCGGGAGATTGATTTTGGCCGTGAACTCTATATCGAGCAGACTGATTTTATGGAGGATCCGCCTAACAAGTTTTTCCGCCTGAAACCAGGTGGGGAAGTGCGGCTCAAACACGCTTATATCATTCGTTGCGACCATGTCGTCAAAGACGCTGATGGCGTCGTCATTGAAGTTCATTGCTCATACGATCCTGACAGCAAAACCGGGGGCGCCACCAGCGGCCGCAAAGTAAAGGGAACCCTGCACTGGGTTGCCTGCAACCATGCTTTGCCGGCTGAGATTCGTCTCTATGACTACCTATACTCGGAAACTCAGGATGTCGATACCGCGACTTCGGGTTTGTTAACAGCGAATCTGACGGATTATAATCCTACTTCTTTGATTTGCCATCAGGGGTGGGTTGAACAAAGCCTTCTTGATGCCACCCCAGAGGATCGATTCCAGTTCCTGCGGCAGGGTTATTTCTGTCTTGATTCCCAAGCCTCCGCGCTTGCGGGAAGCTTGGACACGGGTGGATCCCTGGTGTTCAACCGCATTGTCGGCTTGCGGGACAGCTATCGGAAGCAGGGGAATCGATAGCGCTACTTGCGGGCAACGCCCGCGCAAGGTAAACCCAAAGAGGACGCCCACTTTCGGGCGTCCTCTTTAGTAATAAACTAGACTACTGATCCATGCTCAGCTACATTGATTCACATCAACGACGCTGATCATCTTCAACCGTAGTTAGATTTTCTGTCCGTTTTTCAGGCTTTCTTCGGCAAAGCGAACTAAACGTTTTGTCATTTCGCCACCAACTGATCCGTTTTCACGGGAAGTGATATCCGGACCAAGTTTGGCATGCAATTCGTTAGCCACTTCATACTTGAGTTGATCCAAAGCGCCTGTGCTGCCAGGAGCCGCACTTTGACGTGTGTTAGCCATGTCGTTTCCCTCCTTTTACGGCATAATTATCGTAACAATCATATTATCTGTGTTGTTCTTAAAAATACTCAGGTAAATGTTGATAAGTGTGAAAGAATCTGTTATGGAAAATGTTGCACAACGTGTTCAATTGTCGTGTGGGCATCATGGTGTATAATGAGTAACATAGCCGGGTTTTGTTTGCCGGCACCAAAATTGTTTCGTAGAAAGGTGGTACAACAAGTATGTCAGAGCCATCGCAGGAGAGCCTGGGAAAGACTCAGGGACCTGAAGACTCTTCGAATGAGTTCCCTCAACTTTCGCGCCAAGACTTCGTCTTGAGCCTGGCGTTTACGACGCTGTTGATTGTCGCCGCCTCCTGCGTGATTTTGCTGTTAACGCGCGTCAATATCCTGAATCATGTGCTGATGCTGGTGACCCCCTTGCCTTCGGCGCCTCTTGATTTTGTTCTGATTGTTTTTTTGCCGGCGACTATGATAACCTTGGAATGGTTGCTTTTTCGTTTTGTCCCACGCCATTATTGGTTTGAGCCTGTTAACGACCAATTGGCACAACGATTCAACACCGGCGAGCTTGCACTTTTTTTTGCGGTAGGTGCCGTCAGTGAAGAATTGCTTTTTCGGGGTGTCCTCCAAAACCTCTTCGGATTCTGGATTGCGACGGTTTTTTTTGTGGTCATTCATGTCCGTTACTTGAAACGACCTGTTCTCCTCGCTACCATCCTTATCTTAGCCTGTGGACTGGGCGGCGCTTACCTTCTTTGCGGCAAACTTTGGGTTACGATTCTATGCCATTTTCTGTTAAATATCGGCGCTATCCTCATGCTGAAAAAACGCGTTTGACCGGGTAAAATTTAGGATTTGATCAAATCAGGTCGATATGATAAGATGATCCAATGGATTGCAAGTTGTTACAGGTGTTGATCCACAATACAAGCCCTAGCCATGGGCCCCACGTGAGCTTCTTGGACGCGTGGATACTTGAAAGAGGAGAGATCAGTCGTGCCCGGACCATTACCTTTTGATTTAGACACTCTTAAAAAAATTGCCCAAACCTATCCGACGCCCTTTTACATTTATGACGAGCAAGCCATACGCGCCAATGTTCGTCGGTTTTTGAAATCTTTTGATTGGCTGCCTTTCAAACAATACTTCGCTGTTAAGGCTACGCCAAACCCCTACATTGTCAAGCTGCTGGCGGAAGAAGGTCTCGGCGCCGATTGCAGCACGTTGGCGGAGCTTGTTCTGGCCGAAAAAGTGGGGCTCAAAGGCCATGATATCATGTTTTCGTCAAATAACACACCTGCCGAAGATTACATCAAAGCTCGTGAACTGGGGGCCTTCATCAATTTGGATGATATTAGCCAGCTCGATTATCTTGAAGATGTGGCGGGGTTGCCTGAATGCATCAGTTTCCGCTACAATCCGGGCTCAGGTTTCATAGAAGGTAACGCCATCATTGGCAAACCGGAGGAAGCAAAATGGGGATTAACAAGAGAACAGATGTTTCAGGCTTACGCTTTGGCTCAGCAAAAAGGCATACGCCGATTTGGGTTACACACCATGGTCGTCTCTAATGAAACCGATGTTCATAACATCATCAAAACCGCGTTGGTTATGTTTGAATTGGCCTCTGAACTTCACCGTAAGCTGTCTATTCGTTTGGAGTATATTAATCTGGGAGGCGGCGTTGGCATCCCATACCACCCCGATGAACATCCCGTGGACTTGGAGGTGTGGGGCCGGTCTGTCCGCAAGCTTTATGAGGAGATCATCATCCCCGCCGGAATCAACAACGGGAGCCAACCCGTCGCGTTGGCCACCGAGTGCGGCCGATTGATCACCGGTCCTTACGGATATCTCGTTTGCCTTGTGTTACACAAAAAAGCCATTTACAAAAACTACGTAGGTCTGGACGCCTCCATGGCCGACCTCATGCGTCCCGGTATGTATGGTGCCTACCATCATATAACGGTGCCGGGTAAAGAAACCGCGCCGCATGATTGCTGCTATGATGTCACAGGGGGACTCTGCGAAAACAACGACAAATTTGCCATCGACCGTATGTTGCCTCACATAGACTGCGGTGATTATGTTGTCATTCATGACGCGGGAGCCCACGGGCGAGCTATGGGGTTCAACTATAACGGCAAATTGCGCACGAAAGAATTGCTGTTGAAACCGGACGGCAGTATCCAAATGATCAGAAGAGCCGAAACCCTTGACGATCTCTTTGCAACACTGGATTTTGAGAATCTGTAGGACAAGAAACGGCATGACCCTTTATAGCCATGCCGTTCCGTCCCCCGGGATAATCCACTCTCCTGTTTTACGTCCACCACGGGCTGTTTTAATTATTCATGTTTGCAAATGTGGCAACAATCACCGACACCGTTCGCACAAGAACAGTATCCCTGCTTGTAACATTTTACACAACAGAGTCCCAGTTCCCGACAGCGCGGACAACGCCGATCAACACATTTGATCGCGCTTAGCTCCGTTCCGGCTCCTTTCTTAGCAAACCTGTTTATCAAGATATTCAGTTTCTTTAACATACTTATCCCAACCTTTTGACTATAAACTCAAGTTACCTCTTTAGAATCAGCATTCCGATTCTGATCGCTCCAAACAATGTTATAAGGGTGATCGCAGCATATAGCAGCAACCCATACCCGTGTTCGTTCTCTGATTCGAGATCAAAGCCGGTATCATGAGGGTCTTTATGAATCCCTCCATGACAACAACAACCATAATTTTTATGGCTGAAAAGCAGCCCCTTACGGCAACAGCTCATTTTTTCTTTTCTCCTTCGCGATGAATTGACCATATTTGATCTATTACCACTATATGGACAAATGGCCAAGTTTGCGCCTCTTTTTTAGGACAAATATTTTTTGTGATATCATGGCGGCGACATCTTGCTCTCCGGCTCATAGGATCCCTCCAAAATAACATTAACCACAGCTCCAAATAACATAATCTCCGCCGACCAATACAACCAAAGCATCAACAGCATGACCCCGGCCAAACTGCCATAAACAATCGAATAATTGTTTGCGTAATGCACATAGACAGAAAATCCAAGGGAGAGCACGACCCAACCAACGGAACTGAACAGCGCGCCGGGAATTAGCCTGCGCAGAGTATAGTTTGATCCTGTTACCAATTTGTTAAGCAACAAAAACACCATGACCAGAAGCACAAAACCGAAAACAAGCATGATGTTATTCCAAAACAAGTGAAACCCATGTTCTTCGCCTAAATATCCTACCAATAATTTGGCCACCGAATCACCTAAGGCTCCGGAACCAATGGATACCGTTAGGGCCGCTACAAAAACCAGATAGAAAATCAGAGCCAACAGTTTTAACTTAACAAACCCAGGTCGCGAAATCTGATAGATATTATGGAGGGGCCGCAAAAGGGCTCCGATACCTTTTGACGCAGCCCATATACTTGTCAGCGTCCCAATGGAGATAACGGCAATGTTGCGCTGGCTAACCATCTCTTGCAAGATCGCGATAAGAGTCCCCGCAAAATTCTCAGGCAAGATTTGTTCGAGCCGGGTAAAGAATTCCCCGTCATTAATAAAATGTGTCAACGACGAGAAATAGGAGAGCACATTAAGGACCGACAGCAGCAAAGGGAAAATCGCGAGAAGGGCATAATAAGTGATTTGGCCTCCGAGAGCAAAAAGATCGTGGACACGGATAATATCTAGAAAATTTGTAAAAAATATCCTTGCGCGCTTCATCAGTATCATCTTCTCATAAAAGATTGGTGAGGGTGATATACGTATCGCTGCGAATTTCTTCCAGGTAATTTTTCAGGGAAACCAGCTCCGTCAGCGCCCCTGTCCGATCCTCAAGCTCCACGAACACATGCATTCGTTCGGCGATAATCTCAATCTCATTGAGCATGCGCTGATTGATCAGCATGGTGATCCAGGAGCGTGATCCCGTAAGGGAACGTTGCACCAAGTCTGTTTTTTGCCTGGCGTCGGACCAGTCCTCAACCAAAATGCTTGCTTTGGCTTCAATTAAGGTATCCAACATGGCCGTGCAAAAAGATTCAATAGCGTATCCTGAAACCCAGGCGATACTGACAATGAAGACCAGGAGCAACAGGATAACGAAATCTGTACGCATGGCGGCCTCCTTAACAACGTAATCATTTGTAATCTTTGATGGTCACCGACAATTCAGGAAGGGAAGGGGGGAATCTGACAATTGCCGGCTACGGAGTCCTTTTGTCTTTCAGTTGAACAAAAAGGTTTTTGTCGGCATCACAGTAAGCAACGAAGACATCAGAAAATTTTTCGGTACCGAATGGACGCAGGTTTTTTATGAGCCAGTTTGTCTCCAGCCCTAGGGAACGCAGGTTTTGTCCTTGTAGCTTCCCGTCCATGATCAGGGCAATCGGCATAACACCGTCAGCCGGTTTAAGATTGAGATCCTCCGGCGTCGCCGGACGTTTCGCTGATTTTAACACCACGCTCAATTCTCCGTTGGTTTCCAGAACAGCATACTCGATGTCGCCGATGTAGAATATGTCTTTGGTTCGCAACTGTTCGAACAAGTCGCTAAGATTGTATGACTGCTGCCGCAGAGCCTGTTCAAGAATAACGCCTCTGTTGATGACAAGGGTTGGCATCCCACAGACAATGTTTCGTATTCTATGGCTCTTCATAGACAAACGGCTTGTTACTAAGCCGGCTAGACAGAGCGCGAGAAGGGGCAACAGTCCGGACATAAGAGGAACCCCGATATCCTGACTGGGAATCGTCGCCAATTCGGCAACCATTAAGACAACGACAAGCTCAAAGGGTTGCAGTTGACCGATCTGGCGTTTCCCCATGACCCGGAGAACCAGAACAATGATTATGTAAAGAATGAGGGTCCGCAAAATGCCAATAAACATATGATTCCTCCCACTGTTCCTGCAGTCCTGTCCAAATGTCAACTGTTTATTATTGGCACGATGATGACCGGCTTATTCGTAAGAAATCAAAAGGCTGTACCGTGAACAATGCGGTATTCGACGTGACGACAGACGAAATCTCCGCAGAGCTTCCCAAATACTGCCACGATGTTGTATAATGGGATATGCGGTAGTATTATGGTTGAACACGGTACAATTTCACACCTTGCTTAACAACGTATCCGTCCCAATAAAACTGCATCATTAATAAAGGGGGAACAGCAGTGTTTGATAACGACATCTTGGTTGCCGGCGCGGATCCTGGTTTTGGAGCCATTAAGTTAGACGTGGGTGATACAAAGGTTTTGTTTCCGGCTGTTATCAGTAACGGCAGTGAGCGTGTTTTTTCTACTCTGGGGCATGCCGAACAAGACGGAAGCGATCTGGACAAACAGATTGCCTCGTTGGACGTCATTGTCAGAAACAATTCATCGGGGGTGGAAAGACATTTCTTCATGGGATCCCTGGCCCAAAGTCTGAATCCCAAAGAATCTCACTATTGTTGGGATGAAGACAAATCCACCGATGAGGAGGCTATGGCTCTTTTGCTGGTTGGCATCGCCTTGGCTCAAAAGTATCCGAAAGTCAATGTCTATTTGGGCACCGGTGTGCCTGTCAAGTATTACGCGGCATTGAAGGACAAGTACGAATCAGAGCTTAAGGGTTCTTTTTCTGTGGTATTCCTGTCAGGACCTCTGAAAGGACAGAGCCGCAGCATGAACATTCTCCGTTCGCGGATTTTGCCTCAGAGCTACGGTGTCTATATCCGTGAAACCCTGACGGAAGACGGTTCCGCGATCAACGACAAACTCTTTGGTGGCTATGTTGTTGTGATTGATCCGGGGTTCCGCACCACCGATATCGCGACATTCCACGATGGTATTATGCTTGATCCGCCTAATTCTTTCAGCATGGAAAGAGGGCTCCAATGGGCTTATGCCAGCGTGGCTGAGAAACTCAAAGATATGACCAAAGAACAGGTGAACCCTATCGAAACAGACGACAAAGAATTGGATAAAATTTTTCGGGTTAACGGGGGATACTATCCCTGGAACAATGGTGCCATCAATTTGAATCCGATTCTGCGCAATCAGCTTATCCTGCTTGCCACCGATATTTCCCGGGAGGTCATGAAAACCCTGAAACCTTTAGCGGGTCGAATCCACACAGTTCTGGTTGGCGGCAAAGTGGGCGAGATGCTTTTCGAGCATATGCAATTGGATAACAAAATCCTGATCAGCGACCCTCAATTCGGTAACGCCAGCGGATTCCGTGTTATGGCCGCCAATCTTGTCAACAATCTCACGCGTAAGGTAAGTGTTGAAGCATGATTAGCTCTGGTGTTCTTGCGTTTTATCTGTCGGAAACCGAAGATCCTGAGCTCTGGCGAGCTATGGCTCAATTGACTCAGGATGAACGCACAGATTTTTTTAAGTCTGCCTTAAGTTATTTATTGATTGAGGAAGGACAGATTCCCCCTGGCGACTATACCGGAACCGGCTATGATCAGAGGACCACACAAAATCTCTTTGCCACATCCTCTCAAATGGATTCTGAGGAGCAACCATACGACGAGAGTGCCTTTCGAGTTGGTCAGGAATCTGACGGCCTCTACGAGAATTCCGGATACGGAACGGAACAGGCCTATGGGACAACCGACTATCGCCGGGATGAGGGCCACCAGGATATCCCCAGTATGCGTGAATGGTATGAAGAAACCCAGGGATCAGCAGACCGATCAAACCAATGGGAAGTACGCGGAACCAGACACACTCTAACCCCCACCTTCTCTCAACCTCATTCTCAACCGAAACCTAAGTCTCAGACACATGAGCAGACTTTTGCTTTAGCTCAAGCTCAGTTGATGTCTCATCAAGCCCGGCTCAGGCAACTTTTTGCCGAAAGTGTCACCTCTCAAGCGTCTTCTTCCAACAAACCCTCCTCCGCCAAAACCTCATCCCCAAAGACTGGCTTAACCAAAGCCGCACCAAATCAGACGAATTCCGCTAAGGAATCCCAACCCGTGACACCGCCCGAAATAAAGGATGTGGTTTTGGAAGATATCTACTCCAACGAATCTGCTCCCGGCCAGGATCTCCGCGGGCTTGATTTCCTTCTCAAAAACGTCATTGGTGAAGAAACCGATGAAGCGGTTCTCAACGCGATTAGGAGGAAGAGGCACCCCTAAGACGATAAGCTTCCGGTCCTCTTGTTCATCCTGATTTTTGCGAAAGAAAAACTGGCCGCTTGCGGGCGAAGCCCGTCTTAAGTGAGCTCAAGATCAGATTGCATACATATAATCATGGCGAATATTTTGTTACACGATTTACGCACGTTCAGGATTTGCTATAATATTCTATTAATAGGATTTCTATCCTTCCTCTAACTAATCTATTAGGAGCATTAATATGAGCACCAATACAACAGATAATTTGAAATGCCAACAGAGCCGAAAGAAACTTCTCAAGAAGATTGAAGAGTTACGTGGGTCTAAGGTTATGGTTTATGTCTCACATGCTCCGCTTGATGACAGCGTTCTGATGCCGATGTATCAGGAATTATCCCATATTGGGTGCATCGATCGGCTGGATCTTTTTCTGAACAGTTATGGCGGAAATATTGATACACCTTATAAGCTTGTTAAAATGCTGAGAGGATTCTGCCGTGATTTGACGGTCATCGTGCCGGTCGCCGCCAAATCCGCCGCCTCGATGATTGTTTTGGGAGCCGATCAGATCATTATGGGCCCTTTTGCCGAGCTGGGACCGATCGACCCTGTTGTGCGCCATCCCCTCTACCCTGATACATGGATCTCTGTTCAGGCAGCGCAATACAGCTATGATTTTTTTGAGCGTCTGATAGACCGGTGTTCGCCGGATCAAGTCATGCAAATCTTGAGTTTGTTCGAAAAAATTGACCCTTGGATCCTAGGTGATTATACCAAAATGCTCAAATCCTCTCATCAATATGCCGAATCGTTGCTTAAGGACTATATGTTTAAAGAAAACCCTCACTTAGTTGGCCCTCTCGTTGATAAAATGATCAACAGTTATTTTTCTCACGGGTATCCCATCACAAAAACAGAAGCACAAGAAATGGGATTGAATATCTTGGATATCTCCCAAGAACTTACCGACATTATTGTAGAACTCTTTCTCGAATATGATAAACTCCTAAATTTTAGCTCTTAAAAATATAATATTTTCAATTAGCTTTTTTGGTCAAACCATGTTATACTGTATCTGTTTAGAATACTCGGACAACCCGATGTCTCTCATAAAAGGTTTTTGGCTAGGTTTTTGTGTCCTTCAATTATTCTTTTTTAAGGGAGGTAGAACTATGGTAACGGTCTTTGGACTCGCTTTGACGCCAACGGTCGCCATTATCCTTTTGGTTGTGGCTTTAATCGTTTTTGGGCCGGGCAAACTGCCTGACGTTGGGAAAGCCCTTGGCAGAGGTATTAAGGAATTCAAAACTGCTGCG
>Ga0082212_10002564_pt1 | contig 26412 bp, 14 predicted proteins | sample TergutNt197P3_FD_71548 | JGI IMG/M metagenome (GOLD analysis project Ga0082212, IMG submission 71548) | Neocapritermes taracua P3 segment gut microbial communities from Petit-Saut dam, French Guiana - Nt197 P3 | ecosystem: Host-associated > Arthropoda: Insects > Digestive system > Gut ...
TAATTTTGTACCCGCTTTTTTGATAAATCAAAAAAGATTGACCTACGGTCTGCCCTTCGGGACACAGAGGGGTCAATATCGCCGGAATGGGGGTCAACATCACCGGAATACGCAATTACAGCAAATTAATCGTATTCGCGTGTGTAAATATTTTTTGACATAGTATATCAAGATTTATGTAGTTTGCCATAAACCATTTTCCATAATTTTGCATTTTGTAGACTTGTTCTGTGCTTATACTTCGTAAAATGTTCGGTATTTTGTCAATATCATTTTGATTAATAAAAATGGCTAAATTGTTCCAATCTACTTCGTTGGAATAGGGTAGACTATATTTATCTGATATATATACAGGAATTGCGCCATGCTGTATTGCTTCGTAAAGGCGATATACTGCAATATTTGTACCTCTTGGCGTTAAAACAAAAGTCGACCGGCTTAATATTTCACAATATAGACGAAACGGGACACGAAAAGTTGTCACAAAGCCATTGCTGCAACGACCTTCGCAACCATACAAAAAATCGTTTAGCTTTTTACGGCATCTATATTCGCCGCTTATTGAGTAGCTGCAAAAAATATCACGATTTTCATTATAAAAAAATCTCTGCGAAAAAGGAAGTAGAGGGATTTCGTGACAAATTATTCCTTCATCTTCGCCATAATTATAACCTGGCCCGTAAACATGCACTTCTGACGGCAGTTTAGGAAATGATCGTTTGTTACAATGAACTTCGCTGGCTATTGTAAAATATGTAATTTGTCTGTTTAGACCATCATAAATTTTTGAAATACTTTCAATTAACACTGACACATCGCCTATTGGGTATATGTGCGCAACACGCCATATCGCAATCCAGAATAATGGTAAATATACACTATTACATTCCGGACGATGTTGTAAATACCAGTGATAAATATCCCGTTCAAAAGAAAAAACTTCATTAGCCGCTTTCATATTCCAGGTAAACCGACACATATCTATTATCCGTTCCTGTTCTTCCTGTATTTTAATTGATCTGTTCATATGAATTTATTTTTTTGCTTGTTTAAACCATGTACCCATAAAATAATGAATAGCATAAGCGTTTTTAATTTTTTTTATTATTTCCGATGATGCGTTTCCTGCCCGTAATTGTAAAACTTCTCTCATTGTCAAAGGAGCTACACAATCAGAAGGTAAAAGTGAGATTTCCTTTTTCATTTCATATTTTTCATATACCCTTGTGACCATAAACGGGCCAGTAGATTCCATGATTTGCATACCATTACCTTTTTTATAATCGGTTGTAAAGTTAGCTTTCATGTCTTGTATAATAGCTGCCATATAGGGATGATAAGGTTTTGCTGCCATTAATGCATTTCCAATAATTAAATTCTTGTTAAAAACTTTACTATTTATTGTTGGTTCCATACCCATGCAACAAGTTGAATCGGTAAATAACACATCCAGCGGATATAAACATTCATAATCAAAGTCAACATACATTCCGCCAACGTGGTACAGTATCAAATAGCGAATGGCATCCCATCGTTGTACGTTGAAAGGGTACGAAAGATAGTATGAAATAAAATCGGGACAAACGGATGTTAAAAATTCGCAAATCATATTCCTGTTCCAAAAACGATACTCCCAATCCGGCATATTTTTTTTCCATGTTTCTGCGATTTTGAGTAATTCAACCGGCGGGCCAGCTGGATCTTCATATATCTGATGAACAATGCGTGGAATTTTCATGCGTTTTCGTGCTTCTTCACTATATGATAATAACTTCTCGCGTAAAAAAGTCGTACTGTCAAGATTGTCATACGAAACAGCCGGTATACGGTATTTCAATTCTTGAAATTTCAAATCATCAACCCATAAGTTGACCATATAGATCGGATGGATTATATCAGCTAATTCATACTCGTTATATTCAATTTTACGCATATTCGGCACCACAGCCATGCGGTTGTTTATTAGGTTGATATATTCATATTTCATTTCCCATTTATTCGTATTATTGTAGTCAAAAAGCCATTGAAATTGAAATGGTTTATGTGTTGGAATATGCTCCATAACATTAAATTTTTCGAAATTAGGTAATGTTTTCAATTGGATGTCTATCTCTTTCAAAACCCTTTTCCAGCTTGCCCATCCTCTATTAACATGAATAAGTTTTGAAAAATAATATGAATCGTTTATTTTCGCTTTACTATCAGGTTTGCGAAAATCCCATCCAGAAATATGGCCAATACGTTCGTCATATCGATATTTTTCAAGTAGGCATGAACAAAAAGTATAGAAAGCGGGGTATGGTACGCTGAGGCTATCTAATACAATACCTTCCGTCTCCTGATTGAAAAACCAATATATAGCGCTCATTATTAAGGCTTCATTTCCTAAATGCGTTTTATTAATAAAGTATTTAATATTACAATTCCAATTAATTCCTCTAAAGATAGACTGAATTCGAACCTGATTATTTTTTTCGGTTTCGCATATTGGTTCATCAAAAAACACATATAAACGTTGTGGTTCAATATGTTGTAATTGATTAATGATTTGACGAATGAATTCAATTTCCCCCAAAACTATAATCAAAATTGGCGTTTCTTTATTATAACTTATCATAACTTTTTATTTTTTGCTGACTCATCTCATCTCATTTCTGTTCTTAATATAAAAACATTTGAAATTTTCAAATCTGTTATAAAAATATTTATTTAAAAGAAAAATATAATCATTAAATAGTGGTTTTATATCCCTTTTTTTATCAAAGGAATATCTATTCTGATACTTTGAAATCATATTTGGTTCGCTCAAAAGGAAACCACTAAAATGATAAAATTTCAATTTTGTCTCACCGTTTATCATGTATACATTATTTTTCAAACAAACAGTTCTTTCGTGTAAATTCCAATATGCTACATTATACCCCAAATCTCTTTCTATTAAGGTTTTTTTGAAAAATATAGGCAAAAAATTAATCCATATCTGGTCAACAAACAAGCCTTTTTCAAAATTAACATAACAATATTTATACAATCGCTCTTTCCACCAATTAATAAAACGTTGAGATTCCTCCGAATTACGTATTGCAATAAATCCCAAATTAAAAATCCCCGTATTATTGATTTGTTGTTCTTTTAAAAATAACCCATCATCATTTAATGGAGATAAAATATGAGGGGTTATAACAAAATTATAATCAATTAAATGTTTATCTAAATCACCCAAATATGAATAAACAAGAATATCAGGGTCGAAATAAACAACATATTCCAAATCTTTTGTATTCTTAAAAAAATAATCAAAGTAATATGGTTTAACAGCTGTATTAAGTTCCATTATATTATACTTTAGATAAAATGATTCAAAATCAGGAATATCCAATTTGTCAATTTCTATGATATTACTTTTTAATGCTAAAGAAATAAGTTCTTTATCACAACATTTATAAAACTCATCAAGTTTATCTGCCAAGCCAATAACAAACTTATAATGTGGATTAGTTATATTCAAACTTTCTCCCAATGATAACGCTTGGGCAAAGTAATTTAATGAACAAATTGTAAATACTATTTTCATAATCTTCTTAAACAATTTTTGTTAAACCCGAACGGGTGAAGCAATCCAGCAAATGTTTCACACTGGATTGCTTCACTGCGTTTGCAATTTGAATTGCAAATCGACCTTAGCCAAATGCACATTTTATATTTACGTATTATACAGTCAGTTACATTTGAATCTTCACGACCTCCGTATAGTTGTACCGGCCGGCAGAATTTGTACAATAGGCGGCTATGCGTACATGATACGTTTTACCTGCGACAAATCCTTCCAGCACGACCTCTATGGGTTCGCCGAAATCGGCATCTTTCAATGCAATTCTTCCCGAGCTTACCTGATTGTCCGACATGCCGAAGTAAGGCGTATTGACATTGGCTATGACAGCATAGTCAACAGGCGTAGCCGATTCGACATACTTGAAGAGGGTAAAGGTAGCTTTCACCGTGGCGCCCTCCTTTACAATTGAGACGTTATCAAAGCGGATATAGGGATTAACGTTGAAATTTACCGTTGTCGTATTCTTTGCTTTCACGTCAATGGTTTGCGAAGCCGACACCACAAAGGCGCCGTTTTCGGCTGTGGCCACATACGTACCGCCAAAATACGATTTGTCATTAAACGAACCGTCAACATAACCGTTAATGTAGCGGGGGACGGGATTATCCTGCCAGCTGATTTCATCCATTTTGATTCTGAAACCATAAGGCTCGGTAATGATCGGTTTACCGGTTGCATTGTCAATCACCTGTCCTGACACCGTTGCATCAGGCCCGGGGTAGTTATCAATCTCACAGGAAGCCAGCAACGTCAGCAACGTCGCAGACAATATGGAAAATAAAAAAATATTTCTTTTCATAGTTGTAATTTTTAATGAATTAATAACCCGGGTTCTGTTCAATTAACGGATTGCTTTCAATCTGATTGTTCGGAATCTGCTGATAGTAGCGCGTGCGTGCAAAAGTGTACCGGAAATCGGTGAATGTCGTTTTCTTCATGTAATACTTTTGTTCGTCCCATACATAGATGGGCCATAACACTTTCATTTCCCTGTTCATCACTTCCAGGTCAAAAATCCGCCAGCGCTTCAAATCCCAGAACACCTTGTTTTCGAAAAACAGTTCCATCCGGCGCTCTTTCCGTACCAGATCCAGCGTCAGGTCGGCGGCCGTATATTCTTTCGCGGCGCCGGCTCTTTCGCGGATGTCCCTTATGCAGGCTACGGCATCGGCCACTTTGGATTCATCTCCGAACGATTTCAGTTCCATGGCTGCCTCGGCGCGTATCAGCAGCATCTCGGCATAACGCATCTCAATATAGGGTGTTACTGTCCGGTTGTAGCCGATTTCAGCCCTTGGCGTAGCCGGATTCAACCATTTACGCAGGTAAAAGCCCGTATAGGTACATTCGTTGTATCCCATACCGCTTGCGCCCTGATAGGTCATGTCGTTATAGGTATCGGAAAAACTGTTCGTGGATGATACTTCGGTGATCGGGTCGCCTGACTTCACAATTCCCTTGCGCACATCGATCACTTCGCCCTTGAACTCGGCGCCCGGGAAAATAACAATCCCTTTTAGGCGAGGCTCGGCCTTGGCAAATATATCCATACGGTTTTCATAGAAAACGGGATCGTCGTCCGTACCGGAATTGAGGATAAACGGATTGCCGTCGGTATCGTCAAACATTTCGACGAAGTCAAGCGTCGGGTTAGCGCGTCCCGAATAGTTTTCCGCGCCCCTGACCTGCCATGGGACCATGAACAGCTCGAACGGGGTCGTGTATTCGGGGTAGCGGTAATATTTTACAAACATATTTTCCGTGCTCGACTGGTCAATGAAAATATTGGTATAGTTGACGGACAGATCGCCGCCCTTGTTGTATAACGTATACTTTCCATTCACCGCCATGGCTGCGTCGTAAGCTTTCTGGAAATAATCCCTGGCCCTGTCGGTAGGTATTCCCACCAAACCGTTCAACTGAATATCGCCATACTTGGCTATACAGGCGGCATGAAGCGCGACTCTTGCCTTCAGTCCGTAAGCGATGTTTCTATTGGCGCGTCCGGAGCCGAGACTCGCTTCGGGAAGCAACCGGATGGCCTCGTCCAGATCGGAAAGGATAAACTCAATGCAATCCACTTCGTTATTTCGGGGTAACCACAGCTCTTCGTTTGTTTTTCCGATAGGATCAATTACGTCTTTCACGATGATAACGCCACCATGCCGTTTGACCATCGCAAAGTAATGATATGCGCGTAAAAAGAGGACCTCGCCAACCCAGGCGTCCGCCTTGTCTGCCGCAAAGGTCGAAGCATACGACGGAAATTCCTGCAGGAAATAATTCATGTTGCGAACAGCGGTATAATCCCAATAGCAAAAATTGTTTCCGGCAAGATTGCTGCGACGCGGGTCGCATTTCATGGATTCGAAGGTGTAATCCTGCAAATTGTTTTCCGGACTCCGTCTGAACCCGGCCTGCGAGTTGGTATTTGTGTCATTGTTATACGAGAAGTCTTCTATCGGCAGTTCCCAGTATAAACGGGCCATGTAGGATGTGATTCCGGATTCGGAAGTAAAGACTTCCCTGTCGCCAACAATATTGATCGGCGGTACGTCCAGCGTGTTGCATGACATAAACAAAGTTAATGCGGTAAACGCTGCGACAAGCCATAAAATATTATTTTTCTTCATAGTAGTACTGTTTATTAAAATGAAACATTGACACCAAAGTTAAACGTTTGGCTTAGCGGATAGATATAAGCATAATCTTCGCCCGTATGTTCCGGGTCGCAATATTTGAGACCTGTAAGCGTAATCAGGTTATAACTGTTAAAGAAAATGCGAGCTTTCTCCATGCCTAATTTTTTCGAATACTGACGGGGAATCGTATAACCCACTTCAAGCGATTTCAAGCGAAGGTACGAAGCGTTAACGATATTAAATGTGGATGCGGGGGTTATAAATCCTTCTCTGCCGTTATCCCTGAAGGTGGACGGGTAATGACCCGGAATCCAGGTTGTACAGTTGGGATCCATTTCGTCCGTCCGGCGCCAGCGGTCGAGGAACATATCCAGACCGTTCCGGTTCCAGGGAAGCGGCATCTCCAGCTGTTCGGGATACCTGAGCCAGCTCATGGCTGCGCCCTGCCAAACCATATTAAAATCTATTCCCTTATAATCAGCGCCAAGTGTAAGGCCGTAGTTTATCATCGGCATTCCTCCGTTATTGTTACTTTTATTAAGCGCTGTATTGTATGCAACCGGATAAATATCATTGCCGTCAATATAACCGTCGCCGTTCCAGTCTTCCACGATCAGGTCGCCCGGCAGCATCATGGAATTTCCCTTGCTGCCATCATAAATCGCGCCGGAAAAAATCTGATCATACGATTGAAATCTCCCTGTGACATTTCTGGCAAACCAGATGTCGTTCCAGCGATCATTTTGATTGTTCCGCCAGTTCAGATAGGAGTTTCCCGCTCTGGCTTGTTCCCTGAACTTCCATTTTGTTCGGGCATATGCGATATTTCCGGAAATATGATAACTGAAATCTTTTCCGAAACTATTGCGATGCGACAGGGTTAGTTCCAAACCGCGCGTCAGATCACTCTCTAAGTTTTCCTGCGGCATACTTGCGCCGATATAGCCCGGGATACTGCCTGCACGGTTTCTTAACAGATTGGCGCGGTCGCGCTGGAAAACGTCGGCTACTACGCCCAGCTTTCCTTTCCATAATTCGGCGTCAAGACCGATGTCCAGTACATTTGACGTATACCAGGTAATAACCGGATTCGGTACGCCGCGCATACCGAACGCATTGACATACTCGCCGCCCAACACAGCGCCGTTCGAGGGATAATTATAACCGGACAGGAACTGATAGGATGAAGCGTTGTCGTCGCCCATCATACCGTACGACGCCCGTATTTTCAGATTAGTTATCAAATTAAGTTTATCGTTGCCCTTGATAAATGCTTCTTCCGACAGGCGCCAGCCAACCGAACCGGCAGGGAAGAAACCCCACTGATGACCGGGTGCAAAACGCGATGAACCGTCATAGCGGAAACTGAATTCTGCCAGGTATTTAGATGCAAAATCGTAATTGAAACGCCCTACCAATGCTTTATTGGCATAAATATAAATTTCGTTTGAACCTGTATTCATCGTTCCCACCTGATTGGTGCTGTTTCCGGCAAAAAGCTGGTCAACGGCGTCCATACTGTAATCCCTGCGGGCGTAAAAGTTATCCGCTTTCCGGTCGCTTTCTTCGTACAATACGAGACCGCTCACATTGTGCACCTGGCTAAATGTTTTAATGTAAGCCAGCGACACCTGGAACATATTCGTTGTATACCCATAATACTGACGCGTCAATTGAGTCGGGAAATTAACAGGCGATTTCGAGTAGGAACCGTCGCTGCTCAATGTAAATAAATCAAAGGTTTTTCTGAAAAACTTATTGTCATCCTGACGGTAGTCAAAACTGTACATTCCTTTAACCTTAAGTCCTTCAACCCAGGGAATAGCCCATTCCAGAATCATATTGCTTTGAAACAGACGTTGCTTTCTGTTTCGATAACCGGACTTACTGGCGTCGGTCATGTAGTCGGGATGCAGACCGTCCGCCGCAAAGAAAGGATAATTTTTCTCTTCGTCGAGGTAGAGCGGATTCAACGGGATTTGCGTCCAAAAACCTTTAAACAAGTTCCATGTTTCCCACGTAGACGGCTGGTTTTTCTCATCCATCATGCCATTGAGATACATCTCGAAACGCAAACCTTCCGCCAGTTCGGCCGACACGTTGGAGCGCAGGTTATACTTGCTATACGACAGATCATTGGATTTCCAGTAGCCGTCCTCATGTTCGTACCCGAAATTGACAAAATACGTAATTTTATCCGTTCCGCCGTTTGCGCTAATATTGTGTTTCGTTTGCGGCGCCGACTGTCGTATGGTACCGCCCTCCCAGTCCGTAGATTGTTTCGTACCGTTCAGGTAAGGATCGAAAGACGACTGCGGGTAGGGAAGCGTCGTTGCTCCTCCGTTCAGCGCTTTTTCGTTCTGTAATTGCATAAAGCCGATAGCGTCTAATGGATGCGGCTGGTTAATCATATGTTGGATGCCGTAATATCCGGTATAATCCAGCCTGAAAGCGGAGCCTTTGACTCCTTTTTTCGTAGTAATCAATACAACGCCGTTTGCCGCCCGAACGCCGTAGATGGCGGCGGCAGCGTCTTTCAAAATAGAGATCGATTCAATTTCGTTGGCGTCAAGTTTTGTGAAATTATCCCTGGGTACTCCATCCACAACGACAAGCGGCTCTCCCATGCCCCGAATCTGGAAGTCATTTGTAAACGTTCCCGGCTCCGATGTTTTCTGGGTCACTTTAACGCCGGCAATTTTACCGGAAAGCATGTTCTGAACATTAGCGCTTTTTGTAGAAACAATCTCCTCGTTTGATATGGCCGTAACGGCGCCGGTCAGCGTAAGTTTCTTTTGTACGCCGTAACCGACCACCACGACTTCCTGTAACGATTGCAAATCCTCAACCAGTATGATTGACAGCGAACTGCGATTTGATACCTGCACTTCCTGGGTTACATAACCTATGTATGTAATGACAATTGTGGCCTGCGGGTCTACCTGAATAGTAAACTTGCCGTCACTGTCGCTTATCGTTCCGTTAGGCGTTCCGGTTTTTTTCTCAACAATGGTCGCTCCGGGAACCGGATCACCCTGTTCATCAACTATGACGCCCGTAACGGGTCTTGCCAAACTGCCTTGCGCAGCTACTTGTATCGGTAGAAGCATGCATAGCAGCAGCGGTAATAGATACAAGTTTTTTAAAAGTCGAAAAAATGTTATTTTCATTTTCATGTTATTAAAAATTCAATTATTATTAAGATATTAACTAACTAATGTGAGCGCTTTTGATTTCGATTTCAACGGATTATTTGATCTTCATTTTGGATAATCAGTCTTTTGTACATGGTTGTTCGGATTTCATGGTTTATTTAATATTGATCGTTTGTGTAAATTTTACATCCGACGAAGACGGGCCTACCGAAAAATCAAAGTCACCCGGTTCGACGACGCGTTTCATCTCCTTATTAATGAGCCATAGATGCTCTTTGGGATAGACTTTCATGGTCACAGTTTTTGATTCGCCCGCTTTCAGGTATACCTGTGAAAATCCTTTCAGGGCTTTTACAGGCGTAGTTACGCTGGCAATCTTATCGCGTACATATAATTGAACGGTTTCAGCGCCGCCGGTAGCGCTTGTATTTTTTACATCCACCGTCACGGTAATCTCGTCGTTGACGGTTGGCTCGGCAGGTGTGATGGTCAGGTTGGCAAATTCAAAAGTGGAATAACTCAAACCATGTCCGAAAGCGTAGAGCGGTATGCCGTTTCCGTCGGTATAATTTCTTCGGGAGGTTGGTTTGCGGGAATAATAGATAGGAAGCTGTCCCTGATACCGCGGGATACTGATGGTCAGTTTTCCCGAAGGATTATAATCGCCGAACAGCACATCGGTAATGGCCTCGCCTCCTCTTTCGCCGGGGAACCAGGCCTCAAGGATAGCCGCCGAACATTCTGCCACAGGCGTGAATACCAGTGGGCGACCGTTCAGCAAGACACTGGCAAAAGGTTTGCCTCCTTTTGCGGCAGCCTGAAGCATTTCAACGTCAATCTGTTTCAGGTTCAGGTTCTGACGGTCTTTACCTTCGCCCACTTCGCGGTCGGTCTCGCCAAGCACGACTACCGCCGCATCGGCGGTCGCAACAGCGCGCGTCACGCGGTCGTAAAACTCCTGATTGTTTCTGAACTCGACAATTCGCCACCGCAACTCAACCGAAGCGCTTTCGCCGGTCTTGCCATATTCAATGCGTACCGGTATCTTCTGGCCTCTTTTCAGTTCGATCTGTTCGGCTTTGCCGCGGCGCCGGTTCTCGCTGCCCCAGTTATCAATAAACAGTTTGTCATTGATATACATTTTCCCGAAACCGTCCGAAGCGACGAAAAACTCGTAAAGCCCGTCAGCCGGAACAGTTATCTGACCCGAATAACGCGCCGAAAAACGGTCGGGGCTGACGCCCGGCGCCGGACTGAGGTTGTGCCAGTAGCCCTGAAATTTCTCTTCTACTGCCGTATAGGCCGGAGAACCTGAAAAATCAGCGTTGTTGTAGTATTCGGTATATACTCCTTTTTGAGCGGGTTTTACGGTATTCGATACCCATTCGGCAGAAACGGTTTCGAACTGGTTCGACAGGCCGGTAGTGATCAGGTCAATTTGAATGGATTCGCCGTATTTCTTTTTCATGGCTTCGTATAGCGTGGGGGCAGTCGCTTCGCGTGGCGTATATCCGCCGATAGAAGTGATATTCGCCAGGTTTCCTATCAGCGCCAACCGTTTGATGTTCTTGCTGAATGGCAGGACGTCGTCCTCGTTTTTCAACAGGACAATCGATTTGCGTCCCGCTTCCAAAGCCAGTTCCCGGTGTTTTTCGGAATGGAAAACGTTTGCAATAAGCGATTCTTCGGTATATGGATTTTCAAACAGACCCAATTCAAATTTTAACCTTAATACGGCGGAAACAGCGCGGTCGAATTTGTCTTTTCGGATAGAACCGTCCTTAACCGCTTCGACGACAGCATCAATAAAAATATCGTGCTGGAAATCGTAAAACTGCATATCCAGCCCGGCATTGATGGCCAGGCTGACGGCGCCTTTGGGGCTGTCGGTTGCATAATGCTGGGTAACCAATTCCCTGATAGCCCCCAAATCGGACACCACCATACCCGTAAAACCCCATTCGTTTCGTAACATATCCGTTAACAGCCAGGTGTTCGAAATACTGGGGATACCGTCCGTATCGTGGTATGCCGCCATGATACCGCGCGCCTTGCCTTCGGTAACGGCTTTTTCAAAAACATAGAGATGCGTGGAGCGGGCTTCCCTTTCGCCGATATAAACCGGACCCGCATTACTGCCGCTTTCCGGAATACCATGAATGCCAAAATGTTTTGGTTCGGCGGCAACCGTATTATTGGCTTTCAGGTCGGTTCCCTGCATGCCTTTTACCATATTGACAGCCATTCGCGAATTGAGATAGACGTCCTCGCCATAAGTCTCTTCGGTTCTGCCCCAGCGCGGTTCGCGCGCCAGATCGAGGTTGGGGCACAGCAGGAAATGAACACCGTGTGCGCGGGCTTCGGTAGCAATAACCCTTCCTATGTTGTAAATAAGCGTCGTGTCCCAGGAACTGGCGCTCCCGATAGGAACCGGAAAGTTGGTTGAGCCGACGCCGCAATAGCCGTGCAGCCCCTCCTCAATAAACAGAACCGGAATACCCAGCCGACTGTTTTCAACTGCATGGCGCTGTATTTCATTCGCCATGGCAGCCGTCTTCGGGTAGAAATCATGAAGCGAACCGACACACATGGAGTCAATAAAGTGTATCACCTGGTCCTCCCTGAGATTTTGTGCATTCAGCAGGATACTGTTGCCCGATAACATATCCAGTTGGGCGGCTTTTTCTTCCAACGTCATCCGCGACATCAAGTCAGCTACGCGCTTTTCAATTGGTAATGAAGCGTTTTTGTAGGGAATGTCCGATGAATTGCATGAAACAAAAAGTACAAATAAAGACAAAATTGTTTTAAAAAAATAGCTGTTTTTCATATTAATAATGTTAATAGTTTTTTACATGGTTTGACTGTGCAAAAATAATAAATATTCTTTAAAAAACAATTAAAAAAATATTAATGCGTAAAAAAACAGTAAAATAACTTGGTTAAAATTCATTTTAAGCGATATTTTCATCATTTTATTAAGTGTGGCGCGTTTTTTTTGCTATCTATTTATACACTTTAAATTTTTATTTATGAAAGTAAAATACATTTTGTTTGTATCGGCGCTCTGGTGCGTCAGGTTAGCTGCCCAGCCCTATCCTTTTCAGAATCCTGACTTGCCGATTGACCAGCGGGTAAATGATCTGGTATCCAGGCTGACACTGGAAGAAAAAACAGGTCAGATGGTTAATTCCGCTCCGGCGATTGAACGTTTGGGTATCCCTGCCTACAACTGGTGGAACGAAGCCTTGCATGGCGTGGCGCGCAGCCCGTATCCCGTCACTTCTTTTCCGCAAGGCATTGGCATGGCTGCGACGTGGAATCCCGAAGCAGTCTGGCAAATGGCGGATTATACTTCGGATGAAGGACGCGCCATATTCAATGATTCATCCAAAAAAGGGCAGGTACAGATTTATCGCGGTCTGACTTACTGGACGCCCAACATCAATATTTTCAGGGACCCCCGCTGGGGGCGCGGACAGGAAACCTACGGCGAAGACCCGTTTCTGACGGGAGCCATCGGTTACGCATTTGTGACGGGTTTGCAGGGGAATGACCCGAAATATCTCAAGGCGTCGGCCTGTGCCAAGCATTATGCCGTACATAGCGGGCCGGAATGGAACCGTCATGAATATGATGCAAAAGTCAGCAGTTTCGACTTGTGGGATACCTACCTTCCCGCATTTAAAAAACTGGTGGTGGATGCAAAAGTAACAGGAGTGATGTGCGCTTACAATGCTTACTTCGGTCAGCCCTGCTGCGGAAGCGACGAGTTGATGCTTGACATTTTGTACAATCAGTGGAAATTTGACGGTTATGTTACTTCCGACTGTGGCGGCATCAATGATTTTTTCAGGAACCATAAAACCCATGCCGATGCAGCGGAAGCGTCTGCCGACGCCGTCATCCATGGGACTGACTGCGAGTGCGGCAACGCCTACCGCGCATTGAATGATGCAGTACAGCGGGGGTTGATAAGCGCCGAACAGATAGATATTTCGGTAAAAAGGCTGTTTAAGATCAGATTCCAGTTAGGGATGTTCGATCCTGTCGATCGCGTTCCCTACGCCAAAATACCCATTTCTGTACTGGAATCGCCCGCTCATAAAGCCCATGCGTTAAAGATGGCGCAGGAATCCATGGTTCTGCTGAAAAATGATGACGCATTGTTGCCGTTAGACAGGGCGAAAATCAAAAAAATAGCGGTTGTAGGCCCCAACGCAGATGAAAGGGCGGTATTGCTGGCCAACTATTACGGCATTCCTACCACAGTGACCACCGTATTGGATGGGATCAAGGCTAAAGCCGGAAAGGGAATACAGGTTGTCTATGAAAAAGGGGTCAATCTAACCGATAACCTTGTTTTCAAATCCGAGTATGATCCATCTCTGTTCACTTACAACGGGAAGCCCGGATTTAAGGCTGAATATTACCAGAATATGACCAGAGAAGGAACGCCCGGACTGACGCGCGTTGAGAAACTGATTGATCACCATTGGGGAGACGGTCAGGAACTGGCAGACGGCATCATAGCACGCCGGTTGTCAGTCCGCTGGACTGCCATCTATACTCCTAAAAAATCGGGCGAGGTGTGCTTTGAGCTGAGAGCCAGCAATGCGGCGGAGCTAACAATCGACGGCGTCAGACAAACCAGCTCGGGTATCATTAATTCCTATTTTGTTTTTAATGCTGAAAAAGGGAAAAAATATGAAATTCATATTGATTTCCGGCATGGCGCCGAGGTTGCAGATATTAAGTTTGACATAGGAACCCTGAAAAAAGCCGATTACAGGGAAGTTGCCGAAACGGTCAAGGATGCCGACGTGATTATTTTTGCCGGCGGAATCTCGTCCAGGGTGGAAGGAGAAGAAATGAGGGTGGAAATAGACGGTTTCAAAAGAGGCGACCGTACCTCGCTTGCCCTGCCGGCTGTACAGCGTGAATTGCTCAAAGAACTTCATGCTACAGGGAAACCGGTTGTCTTTGTCCTGATGACGGGAAGCGCCATCGGACTTGAGTGGGAATCGCAAAATATACCGGCCATTATCAACGCATGGTACGGCGGTCAGGCTGCCGGTCAGGCCATTGCCGATGTTATTTTCGGCGATTACAATCCTGCCGGACGTCTTCCCGTAACATTCTACCGAAGCGTGGACGACCTGCCCGATTTTGAAGATTACAGCATGAAAAACCGCACCTACCGGTATTTCACCGGAACGCCGGTATATTCGTTTGGTTACGGGTTGAGTTATACCACATTCAGATATGCATCCCTCGATGTTACCCCGATGCCGGGTAGCCAGTCGTACAAAGTGACGGCCACAGTGACCAATACCGGAAACCGGGCGGGCGACGAGGTGGTACAGTTGTATTTAGCCAATAAAAGGGATTTTGTGACCCCAATCCGGTCGCTGAAAGGCTTCAAACGAATCAATCTTAAACCGGGAGAATCGCAGACTATCGAGTTTATCCTTACACAGGAAGACTTGTCTGTGGTAAGTCCGTCAGGCGGATTAGCGCCCATGAAAGGTAATGTGCTCATTGCTGTCGGAGGAGGACAGCCATCGGATTCTGCTTTTGCCGGTCAAAACGGTGTTACAAAAAATATGGCCTTTTAAGCGGTTGTTATGAAAAAATTATTATTTGTTATTGTAACCTTTTCATATTGTACGGGTTGCACTTCTAACGGTTCATCCGGGCAGCAAACCGGACGGTATGATTCGTACTTGGGTCTGGTCATGGCCGGCTACCAGGGCTGGCATGCAGCACAGGGCGATGAATCCAATCGTGGCTGGTATCATTACGGCTTCCGGAGCGATACGGCCTCCACGATAGACTTTTGGCCGGATATGACAGCGTACACAAAGACCTATCTGTCGCCTTTCAAAATGCCCGACGGGTCGGATACTTACCTTTACAGCGCTTATGACGAGGAAACCGTCGATTTGCATTTCCGATGGATGAAGGAATACGGTATCGATGGCGTATTCATGCAACGGTTTGTGGGCGAAACAAAAAGAGAAGCCGGCAAAAGGCATTTCAATAAAGTACTGGAAAACGCATTGAAAGCGGCCCGTAAATACGACCGCGCCATCGGCGTGATGTACGACCTGAGCGGAAGCCAGCCACAGGACATGCAGGTTTTGGAAAATGACTGGAAAGAACTGCTTGAACTGTTTGATCTGACCAACCGTGAAAAAAATCCGACCTATATATGGCATAACGGAAAACCTTTACTTACCATCTGGGGCGTAGGATTCAACGACAACCGGCGTTATTCGATAGATGATGCGCGTCAAATGATCGCCCGTCTGAAAAAAGAGCATCAGGTTTCCATTATGCTGGGCGTACCTTATTTCTGGCGTACGCTCGACAGGGATACAGAAAGTAACCCGCTGCTGCATACGCTGATAAAGGAAAATGTGGATATTGTGATGCCCTGGGCTGTCGGGCGGTACAATTATGATACATATGATTCGATAGCGGCAGGGTTGTCCGATGATTTCAAATGGTGCCGTGAAAACGGGGTGGATTATGTGCCGTTAGTATTTCCGGGATTCACGTGGGGTAATATGCGTAATAATCCGCGCATCTATGACCAGATTCCACGACTGAAAGGCGATTTCCTGTGGAAGCAGGTTGCCGGAGCGAAAACGGCTGGCGCGACCGCCCTATATGCCGCCATGTTTGACGAAATCGACGAAGGTACTGCCTTTTTTAAGTGCGCCGAAGAAGGCAAATTGCCCGTTTTTGGAGCAAGCAGCCTTGAAAGACGGTTTATCGGCATTGAGGAAGGATTAGGAACCGATTATTACTTGTGGCTACTCGGCGAAGCAAACAAATGGATCAAGGGAGGTAGTGGATATAATGCCACAAAGCCTCATAAGTGAAAATTATTTGTAAAAGGACGGACAGGTAGGTTGAAAATTAACAATACGCCTATGAAATTTCTAATTATCTCAATTTTGTTGTGTTGGACGTCCAGCCTGTTTTCACAAAGCGTATCCTTTCCGGATGATCTGATAAAGAGAGGGTATTATGACCGTCCCTATAAACGGTATGAAGCCGAGCCGGGGAAATGTATCAGTAACGGTCTGTTTCTATCGCCTGCATCCGTACAGACTGAATTACAGAGTGAGGCTACGAATGTTGTTGCAACACAACTGATAGAAAAAGGCGCCTATATCAAGTGGAAGAACAACGAGGCTGCCGATGGCATGGTTATCCGTTTTTCGCTCCCTGACGGCAGGAATGGCGGCACCTGTACGATAACATTTCTATTTATAATTGCGGCGCTCAAACCGGCCCCTTAGGCTTTTATGGAGATATTATCAGCGGAAAAACAGTCGGCGCCATCCATCTTACCAGCTATTCGCGCTATGACTTGCTGAACATAAAATTCTCGAATATAGATATTTACAATTCAAGATGCGACGCTGTCTTCATCGACGCCGCCAATCAGAAAATGATTGAAAACCTGTATTTTGAGAATATCCGTATCCATGGCGCGGGACGGTATGGCATTTCATTCAACAACGCTGTCGGCGAAGCGTTCTATCGCAACATCCGGTTTGAAAATATCGAAGACGATGATGTCGGCCCCATTCCACGCTGGTTTAAGTTCACACCAAATTAAAATACGAAATTAATTTGTATCCCAGAGTTTTTTTATCGTTTCTTCCTGTGAATAACCGATGGGGCAGGCCTCGCTGCGGGTATTGGCTCGATAGCTGCCGTTGGATTCATTAGGCCCCGTGACCATCCTGTTACCGGGCATTTCAAATTCTACCAAATAGGGTAGACTTTCACATTCCCATCCGCTGGGCGAAATGCAACACTTGCTTTTCAGGAAAAGCGCATCTAAGTAGTTGGCTACCAGTTGTCCTTTATAAGGTTCTTCCGGTATTTCCCTGATACGCATCGGAAAAGAATTAAAGTCAAGCAGGCTGATGCCATCCTTTACCATTCCGAAATAGGGGATGTGCGCATCGATGATTACCCAGTTGCGGCGCCCGTACCTTCGTGCATTGCCGATGATTTATTCATCGATGATAAGTGGAGCTGGAGAGATTCGAACTCTCGTCCAAACGAGGAATTAATTTGCTTTCTACATGCTTATCTTCGCTTTGATTGTCGGGTTGCGGCAAGACCGAAGCTACCCACAGCAACCGTAGTCCCTAATCTTCATCTGCCGAATGGGACTTCCGTCAGACTATCTCCGATACCTCTGCACCACCTGATCGGACGCTTCGAAGCCACAGCTTCCGGGTGATGTCCCGCCCAAACACCTTGTGTAAGGATTAAGCGTTAATCTACTGTTCTTCGATCACGCAGCGAGAGCATAGCTGTTGTTGCCAGTTAGTTTTTTATCAGCCGAGATTATAGCGCCGGCCAACGACGCGCTGCATGCTTGCAAACCACTTCTACCCGCTGTCAAAACCGGTCAGCCCCGGGTCTTATCATTGAGTATTGCACTTATTCGGCTGCAAAGATACAAATTAATTATTAAGAAAAAAATCTAAGCTGGGCGATGAAATTATTTTTTTTCATATATTTGTCGCAGTATAAAAACAATAAACAGCTATGAAGACGATTTTCAGAAACTTTTTAAGAACAATACGCCGTTACAAATTAGCGGTAGCGCTGAACATACTGGGGCTTTCGGTGGCTTTTGCAGCGTTTATCATTATCATGATTCAGCTGAATTATGATTTTGGCTTTGATAAATGTCACAGGGATTATGACAGGATTTTCCGTCTGGAATTTTCACGTAATGCCGAGTTTCAGACGCTTTTTACCCGACCTTTTGCAGAGCAGTTTTTCGAGTCGTCGCCCTATATTTTAGCCGGTGGGTTTACCAATTTTAGTGAAAGACCCGTTTCGTTTCATGTAGAAAAAGATCACAAACAAATTACATACGAGGAAAGCTCATTAACCGTTTCATCTTCATTTTTCGATGTATTTTCTTTTGATTTTGTGGAAGGCTCAACGGATGGCGATATAGCGCCGGAAAGTACATTCATTCCGGTCAGCCTGGCGCGCAGGTTATTTAACAATGAGTTGGCGGTGGGCAAACAGTTAGTCTGCAGTGACGGGAGACTTCTAACAGTGCGTGCGGTATATCGCGATTTACCGGCTGGCTCCAGTATCAGAAACTGTATTTATTTCGATATACAGGGTGAAAACAAAAATGAATGGAGCAATAGTAATTATATTCCATATATTCGCGTTAGTGATCCGTCCAAAGCACACTTGATCATTGATAACTTCAAACGTAATTTCGAGCCTCCCAGGGAAAGGATAGCGCAATACAACTGGGAAGATTCAGGTACTGATTTGCGTCTTACTGCATTGTCGGATTTACATTACATTACAGGCGTACGATGGGACAATACGCCTAAAGCAAGCAAGCAGACCTTGCTGATTTTGTTTGCCATTGCCATTGTTACTGTCATCATTGCCGGGATCAATTTTACCAATTTCGGTACGTCGCTTGCGCCCATGCGCGTCAAAAATATCAATACGCAGCGCGTAATGGGCGCCCAAAAACGTTCTCTGCGTCTGTCGATTGCTTCGGAAACGGTAATCATCAGTTTTTTATCGTATCTCTTTGCCATACTGTTTGTTGTGCTGTTCGACAATACGCCGTTGTCAGGATTAGTTGATTTCGATACGACACTGTCAAGATTGGGAAATGTGGATCTGACAATAGCTGCCAATCTGATGATATTTGCCGGAACGGCGCTGATCGCATTGATTACGGGACTGCTTGCCGGTTTATATCCCGCCTTTTACATGACCTCGTTTGCTCCGGCGTTGGCATTGAACAGCCGTTTCGGACTGTCATCCAAAGGAATAAAATTGCGTAACTTATTGATTGGCGTTCAGTATGTAGCCTCTTTTGCACTGATTATCGGGGCGTCGTTCATGTATCTTCAAAATTATTTTATGCAGCGCACGCCTTTAGGTTACGACAAAGATACGTTGATTACCACCGATATAAGGAGTATTTCAGATAACCGTGATGCGTTTACCGGCCAACTGAAAGCCTGTCCGGAAATTGAGGATGTTACGTATAGCTATCAACTTTTATCCAGTATGGATGACGGATATCTGGGATGGGGACGTATGTACAATGACGAGCCCAAAATGTTATCCATCTTTCCCGTACATTATTCATTTCTTAAAGTGACGGGCATAGAGCTGACGGAAGGTCGCGATTTCAGGCCGGAGGATGAGGGCGTCGGCATGATAATATGTAATGAAACAGCGCGCAGGGAGCATGGTATGGAAATTGGAAAAGCGTTTGGAGGAAACGAAATCATCGGTTTTGTGTCCGATGTACATTTTGCTTCTTTCCGCAAAGAGGTTGCGCCGATGGCATTTATTGTACAAAGAAACGAAAATGCAAATTATCAGCCGAATCAGGCATATATCAAAATAAGGGGAGGCGCCGGCAAGCGCGAAGCGATGGCATATATTCGTTCCACGCTTGCAGATTTTAACCCAAACTTCACATTCAATGTACGGTTTTATGATGAGGTTGTACAGGGATTGTACGAAAAGGAAATTGCGCTGAATGCATTGATTACCTTTTTTAGCCTGATCGCCATTTTTATTGCCATCGTCGGCGTGTTCGGGCTGGTGATATTCGACAGCGAATGTCGTCGTAAAGAAATTGGAATCCGTAAGGTACTCGGCGCATCCGTAGCAGAGATTCTTTTTATGTTTAATAAATTATATTTCAGGTTATTGCTGATTTGTATTGTGATTGCTGCTCCGCTTGCATGGTATGCCGTCGCCCGCTGGCTACAGAATTTTGCCTATAAAACGCCGCTGTACTGGTGGGTTTATCTGTTTGCATTTGTTGTCGTGGGCATCATTACCGTCGCTACGATCACTTTCCAGAGTTGGCGCGTAGCCAACGATAATCCGGTGAACGCGATCAAGGCGGAATAACGGAATAATTCTAATGACTTTATAACGAACAACTATATGAAAAAAACTATTTTATTTTTTGGACTTTTAGTCATATGCGGAGTTTCTCAAGGACAGGAAACAATATCACTCGACTTATCGCCTGCGAAATGGATTTGGTATCCTTCGGGGCGGATACTGCAAAACACGTTTGTTCTGTTTCGCAAGGAATTTGATTTGGACAAACAACCTGTTCAGGCACAAGGCTGGATATTGGCCGACAGCCGCTATCTGTTGTATGTCAATGGGGAACGTGTTCAATGGGGCCCTGCACCTGCTGACCCGCGCTGGCAGGAGGCCGATCCGGTTAATATAGCTTCCTATTTGAAACCCGGAAAGAATGTAATTGCCTGCCAAGTGTTATATTTTGGTATTGGCGAAGGAACCTGGCCAATGGGAAAACCCGGGTTTATTTTCAAGTTGGAGATAGACGACAGGCAAATTGTTTCAGATGATACGTGGTCGGCTCATTTAGCAAAGAGCTGGGTGCAAGGCCAATATAAACGCTGGTTTCTGCGCACCTTACAAGAGGATTTCGATGCCAGGCTGTATCCTTACGGATGGAATACTATTGGATTTGAGGAAGGAAGCGACTGGTTGCAGGCGCGTCAATCCAACACGTCTTCCGCCAAGCCTTCGATCAGCAACGGTTTTATGGAATATCAGTGGGAAATTGGCGGGAACGCCCCCAATTATGAAATACGAAGTCGAAGCATCCCGATGATGCGTGAAAATGATGTGAAGGTTAGGCGACTGGTGGAATCGGCTTGGGTCAAATGGATTCGTCCGGCAGAAGAATATTTCGATGTGATGACACGTAATGCCTTTGAAGCGGAGTGGATGAGCGATACGCGGCAAACGGGAATCAATGAATGGACGGTACCCGATAATGCAGGTAAGGCGGCAGCCCTTACTTTTGATTTTGCCGAACAGTCGGTCGGCTGGCCATATTTCACGATTGAGGCGCCTGCAGGCACAGTTGTGGAATTACTGGTACATGAAGCGCATCGACCCGGAGGGCCTGTCATCATCAATTCGCATTTCAATGCGTGGACGCGCTTTGTGTGTAAAGAAGGCGTTAACTACTTCGAAACGTTTGACTTCGAGTCGTTCAGATGGTTGCAACTTCATATACGTAATTATTCGGGAGAAGTGAAAATCAGCGATATAGGTATGCGCCGCCGACAGTATGACTATGCTGTGACGCCCAATATCAAGGTGTCTGATCCGGCCTTGCAGCGGTTAATGGATGCTTCGATAAACATGTTGTACAATTCCTCGCAGGAAACAGTGGTTGACGGAATGGCGCGTGAAAGGCAACAGTACAGCGGCGATGGCAGCCATCAACTACATCCGTTGTACCAGGTTTTCGGAGAAATACGGTTACCTGCACGATTTATTAAAACTTTCAGTCAGGGGATAACGCTTGACGGATATTTTTTGGATTCATGGCCGGCATTCGACCGTCTGGCACGCATTATGGAACGTCAAATGGAACTCACCGGATGGGGCCCTATCCTGGACCACGGCGTTGGATTCTGTTTCGACAACTTTTATTACTATCAATATACCGGTGACACGATAGGCTTGCAGGAATCATTTCCCCGTCTACTACGATTTTTTGATTACCTGACAACAATTCATGACGACAACGGACTACTCCGTGTGGATAATCTCGGCATACCATCCGTTTGGATTGATCACGACGCCTACCGGCAGCAACGGCACAAGCAATGCGCGTTCAACCTGTATGTCTCAGCCATGTGCATACATGCGCTGGCGCCTTTGTGCCGGACTTTCAATCTAACCGAAAAGGCGGACGAGATAGAGCGGTTCGGACAGACGTTACTCGCCGCTTGTATAGTTAAGTTTTGGAGCGCTGAATCGCAAACATTCGTAAACAATTTGCCCTGGTTGAAAGAGGAAGGCGCTCCCCGCTATTGTGATCGCTCGTTGGCTACCGCTATTCTTTATGATCAATGTCCCGACGGCAACAACAAGCGGAGCATTGAATTGCTGGAAACACACCCCGGAGAGATGGGTATCTCTTATCCGTGCAATGCTGTATGGCGCCTGTGGGCATTGTGCCAAGCGGGAAAGATTGATACGGTGTTAAGCGATCTGCGGCAGAAATGGGCAACCATGCCTTCAGTGATTCTGAACAACACCATTCAGGAATCATGGAATGCGACAACCGACTCGCGTGAGCAGTGGAGCCATTGCGCTGCGGCGCCCATCATCATGATGTATCAGGGTATAGCAGGCATCAAACCCCTTGCGCCGGGGTATGAAGTATTTCAGATAAGACCACAACCGGGTGATTTGAAAGAAGTGGAATTATTTCCGCAAACAGTAAAAGGAACCATTGTCTTTAGGAGTAAAGGCGCCAAGGGTAATCGGGAACTGTATATAGAGATACCCGAAGAGACAACAGCCATTCTCCTGCTCGACAGCCGTGAAAAAATAAGTTTGAAATCCGATGAAACAGACGTTTCTACAGGTCTGAAAAAATATATGATATCGGGAGGAACAAAAATTAAAATGAAACTCAAATATACGTAATACAATATGTTATCTAACGAAATATTATGAAATACAAGCATTTTATTATCATCGCCCTATCCGTTTTCTCCGGCTTGTCATCCTGCGATTCTCCGCAGCATGGCAACGGCGGCATCCATGATTTCAGAGAGTTGCGCAAAGAATTTGTCGAACCTGCAAAAGAATACAGCGCCGCTCCCCTCTATGTATGGAACACGACTATCACGCGCGAATTAATCGACCGCACCATGACCGACCTGAAAGACAAGGGTTTTGGCGGCGTGTTCGTACATCCACGCTTCGGTTTGGTTACTGAGTACATTTCCGACGAATGGTATGAATTGTTCCGCTACACGCTTGATAAGGGTAAGCAACTCGGCATGAACACATGGATATACGACGAAAACTCTTTTCCAAGCGGTTTTGCCGGCGGTCACGTGCAGGCGCAAATGCCCGAAAGCTATAATCAAGGACAAGGATTACAATTGAGCAAGTTCGAGATTTTGCCGGATACGGCTTCCAAATACTACATTTGTTTGAAAGAGGAAAACGGAAAGTTCACTGACGTCACCGCCGATATACAGCGTGAAGCAGGTAAGAAAGGCAGCTATTACCTGTTCTCGAAAACATTCGAAAAAGGATCGCCCATGTGTGGCGGCTTCCCGTATGTCGACCTGCTTGTTCCGGGAGTAACGCAGAAGTTTCTTGACATTACATTTTCCGGCTACGAACATGTGGCGGGTAAGGAGTTTGGCAGGTCGCTTCCCGGATGGTTTTCCGACGAACCGTATATCCTGTCTCCCGGCGGTATTCGCTGGACGCCCGACCTTTTCGATGTTTTCATGCAGGAATGGGGGTATGACCTGAAAGTCGCTTTGCCTTCGCTGTTCGAGGAAACAGGTAACTGGAAACAGGTGCGCCACAACTATATGAAAACACTGCTGCAATTGTTCATTGACCGCTGGGCAAAACCTTGTTTCGAATACAGCGAATCCAAAAAATTGGTGTTTACCGGTCATTACTGGGAACACAACTGGCCCTATTTGGATTGCGGCGGCGACAACATGGCCATGTACGCATGGCATCAAATGCCGGGTATTGACATGCTGTGGAACCAGTTCAACGAATTGTCGCCGCAGGCGCAGTTCGGCAATGTACGCGTCGTGAAAGAGCTGAGCAGTGTGGCCAATCAGATGGGATGGCGCCGCACCCTGAGCGAGACGTATGGCGCAGGAGGCTGGGAAGAGACTTTCCGCGACTTAAAACGCCTGGGCGACTGGGAATATGCGCTGGGCGTCAATTTTATGAATCAGCACCTGTCGCACATGACCATCTCAGGTTCGCGTAAATACGACTGTCCGCCCACGTTCTCCGACCATTCGCCATGGTGGCCTTACTATAAACCACTCAACATGCACTTCGCGCGCCTCTCCATGGCGCTATCCGCCGGCGATCAAATCAACAGCATCCTTGTACTCGAACCGACCACTTCCATCTGGATGTATAACGCTTATCGGAGCACTAACAACAAATGGCGAGAAATAGGACGCTCCTTCCAGCGTTTCATCACAACGCTCGAAAAAGCGCAGGTGGAGTACGACCTCGGCTGCGAAAACATCATCAAGGATCAGGGACGGGTGAACAATGCGATGTTTGTGGTCAAAAAACGCGCCTATACCAGCGTGGCGCTTCCGCCCGACATGGATAATATTGATGCGCCGACATGGCAGTTATTGAAAGCGTTTATCGACAATGGCGGAACGGTACTGTCATTTTCTGTCCCCCGTTATTTAGACGGAAAGCCAGACCCTGAAATAGAAAAATATTTTTCCGGCAAACAAAATGTGAAAACGTTTATTGAATTGACCGATAACATCATTCGTGAACATTTCTCTTCTGACGACATTACTTTCACAGTGCAGAAAGGAGGAAACCTTTTCCACCATCGCCGCATGACAACCGACGGGCAGGTGTTGTTTCTTGTAAATTCAAGCCTTGAGGAAGCGGTCAGGGGAACCGTTTCGCTTGCCGGTAAAGATGCTGTCGAGTTGAACACGCTCACCGGCGAAATGTTTGATTATCCCAAGACCGTTGATGGCCGGCAAGTTTGTGTTGCTTTCGACATCCCGCCCGCCGGAAGCCTTTTGTTATATATCTTCAACAAGCAGCAAAACGGATTCAGACAGCCTGCCTCTACAAAGCAATATGTTGCCGTCAACGCCTCATCGCCCCTTATCGCAAAACCCGACCACGGCAATGTGCTCACAATGGATTTCTGCGACCTTCAATTGGGGGCAGAAACCACCCGCGACATGCATGTGGCAGCAGCCGCCGACAAAGCCTTCAACCATCACGGATTCGTTGACGGCAATCCCTGGAACCTTGCTGTGCAGTATAAAGACAACACTGTGCGCCGTGATACGTTCAAAACCGGCGGCTTCCAGGCGGTCTACCGGTTCACAGTGGCAGACGATTTTGACATGAGCGCCATGCAGGCAGTTGTGGAGCGTCCGCACCTGTATAAGATAACATTAAACGGTAAAACAATAACACCAATACCGGGTAAATGGTTCCTGGATCGCGAAATGGGCGTGTTGAACATAGGCGATGCCGTGAAGAAAGGCATCAACGAACTGGTACTGAAGCTCTCGCCGATGAAGATTCACGCCGAGATAGAAGCCGTGTACATACTGGGTAATTTTACCGTGCAGCCTGCCGAACAGGGCTTCACCATTCATCAGCCCGCAGCATCATTTGTCGCCGGCAGTTGGAAATCACAGGGATGGCCCTTCTATAATGAATCTGTTACTTACACCAAAACATACAACATCGCCAATCCGTCTGGCAGCTATCAAGTAAGTCTGGGCGATTGGAAAGGAACAGTCGCCGTCGTGACGGTCAATGGCCGACAGGCAGGTATCATTGGCTTTGAACCTTATCACGCCGATGTGTCGCAATACATCCAACAAGGCCTCAATACCGTAGAAGTGAAGATTGTGGGAAGCAACAAGAACCTGCTTGGTCCCTTCCATAACAACCAAAGGCTCGGGGTAGCCATGCATGGAAATTTTCTAAATGTGAAAGCCTATCCGGCAGGCAGTTCATATCAACAATTAGATTACGGTCTGATGGATGATTTCTGGCTGGGAGTAAGCGAGTCTTGAATCTGAATGATAATCAGGCTAACGCGATACGAAATTGAAATTCACAAAAAAAAATTTTGTGAATAAAAAAAAAGTATTAATTTTGCAGCAGATTATTCCGAATTAAATAATTACTGAAACTGTTTTTGATACACCTTTAATGCCTATAAAAATATGTCTGTATTATACCGAAAACCAATGAAAACCAATGGTTGGCACGATTTTTGCAGAGAGAGAGAGAGAGAGAGAGAGAGAGAGATACTTATGTAATTTTCTCACAAAAATCTTCTAAATAAGCCAGGCGTTGTGTTAAGCACGGTCTGGCTTTTAACGTTTATAAT
>Ga0082212_10002565_pt1 | contig 26398 bp, 22 predicted proteins | sample TergutNt197P3_FD_71548 | JGI IMG/M metagenome (GOLD analysis project Ga0082212, IMG submission 71548) | Neocapritermes taracua P3 segment gut microbial communities from Petit-Saut dam, French Guiana - Nt197 P3 | ecosystem: Host-associated > Arthropoda: Insects > Digestive system > Gut ...
AATGGCGATCTATGATCCTCGCAATTTTTCTCAGGTTAATCTCGGTTCTCAAGCAGTTACGGTGGGTTCCGGGCGACATGATACCGTACCGGTTCCCAATGTCGGCGAGAAGGTAGCGTCGTTTCTCGTTGTCGGCGATCATGTACAGTATAACGATTCCCACGGTACCCAATTATTGATGCCCGGCAACCGAGTTAAAGTTGGCAAAGTCGAACTGGTTATCTGTTCAAAAGACGTACCCTTTTCGCCGAGCAGGTTTTATCCGATGAAAATGTCCCGAGCAAGAGAACTAATGCGTCAAACATAACCCGAACACCATACTTTATATTACCTACGATGTCCAACATTTTTATCCCCGCATCACGTACAAAATCCAACATTTACCTTGACTTGGAATTGTTCCTTGATCCTGCGACGACCGATACCGTTGCGCTAAAAGCAGAAATCAATAAGAAAATCAGTAATTGGCACAAGATGCTCAATGCCGACCCGAGAAATAAAAACAAGGTGAGCAAGGCAAAGGAATATCTTGCCCGCGAATTCACCAATTTGCAAGGTCAAGCAGATACCGCACGCACAGAAAAATTACAGTCTCTTCGAAACGACATCAAAAAAGCAGGACGCGTTGGTGGAATCAATGAAATCAAACTCAAAAAGTTAAAATCTACGCACAGAGCCTTTTTTTCCGAAAGCACGATTGAAAAAGAATGCGGCGGAACAATCGCTTCGGACGCATTGGCTTCGAAATTTACTCCACCGAAGTGTCCCGATTCGCTCGTTTGCCCCAAAAAGATTTCGTTCAAAGAAATGGAGAGTTTGGTAGAGGATTTAAGTCTTATTGCTGGGCAACCAAAGAACTTGTATGAATTGTTGAAAAGTTCTCCCACGGATAACCGGGAAGGATTGTCTGCAAGAGCAAAGGATATGTCAGGACGTGCGATAAAAATGCCAAAAAATAATTTGCAGGCAGACCCACTCAATCGACTTTCAGGCAAGTGCATCAATTATTTCAAAGACGACCCAAACCGAAAGAATTATGATATTGCCCTCAAACGTTTTCCGTTTGACAATCTTTGTGCCGAGGAGTTTCATTGGAACATCGACGACAAAGACAACCCTGTCCAATGGGATGTCTATCAGGAGTCGATTATTAAAACAGTGCAACTGGGTTTTACACCAGATGAAGCCGAATGGCTCGTCTATGAGTATTACTGTATTACTAATAAATGCCCTGATCCGATTCCCAAAGTTGAAAAAAACGCATCGCCGACAGCAACAGTCGATAAACCGAAGATCGATTGGGTCGAATCCGTGACAAAAAATGCGGGACAATTTTTCGAGAGTGTTAAGAATTGGTACAGTAAGGTGCAACAAGCACGGTTAACTTCAACGAGACCGCCAGAATCACCTCCGCCAGCCAAACCGGATCCGTTCACTGCTCCTCCGCCCACTATCACACCCGCGAAAGTTTCTATACACGGGACAATCCCCAAGGACTTACAAAAAACACTTGACGGCATTCGCAAGAAGTTTTCGCAACAAAAAAAACCGTCAACAATTTATTTGAATGGTCTTTTTGAGGAACTCGACTCTATGTTTGTGCAGTATCAAACGTCACCGGCAGAAGTATTGCGAAATCTCACAATTCTTCGAGCAGAAGTTGCTGAAAAACTAGGCGACCTCGTATATGCCGAAAACCGATTAGTACTTTCTAGGCAATGCTATCGGGCGGTACTCGATAGTATGCCGCAACATGCGAAAGCAGGTTCTCGGCTTCGGGCAATTGACAGCATCAAGGATGATTTATTTCAGCGTGTTCGATCCACTCTTGCCGCCAAAAATTTCATCGCCTGTACGAAATGTCTTGGAAGCTTGAAAGAAAAATTTTCCGACGATCCTGAAACGGACAATTTTATACGAAAAGTCGGAAAACAAGTTTTGGACATCCCCGTTTCCAAGGAATACGTTCAACAACTCGTCAATGAGAATAGATGGTACACACTTTCCAACATTCTCGAAAAGGCAGGTCAACCGAGTTACAACGTCGTTTTTCTCAAAGCAAAAAAACGTGTAGCCGAAGTGGATAAAAGCCTTCCAACTATTCGGAGGACATTACGGGCAGGACGTATGGAAAAAATGCGGCAGCAGTTCATACAGGTAAAAAAATTCGTTTCAGATCATCCCGAACTCGACGCATTTCAGGAAGAGGTCAAACAATTCCAAAATACGATCCGCAGTTTGGACTCGGAATTCAAAGAACTCATTAACAAGGGACAGTTGATCAAAGCCGAAAACAAACTACGCCAATTCTTGGCAGAGCACCCGAAATACAGACAGGGACTTGCTGGCTATGCACAACTTTTTGCCAATGGTGTAACACATTTTCAAAATGGACTTCGCCTCGGATTATTTACCACCTTGGGTAGCCTCCCTTTTGTTGTTATATTTTTCGTCATTTTTTGTGGCATTTACGAAAATGGTAGCAACCTCAAAACAGAGATAGTGTTTGCCATGGGAATTGGATTCCTTCTCTCAACAGTTATTTATTCTCTGTTGATACGGTTTTTATATGCTTTTACAAAAACGTCATTTCGACCGGGTGGTTTTGGACTAATCAATACGACCATATTGTTCGTGTTGGCTTCACTCATGGGTTGGATTGCCGTTGTTCCCGAAATCGTAAGATCAATAGTGCAACACATAATAAGTCCCGACAATTCGACTATGATAGATGACTTCACATTTGTTGTACATGTTGGAGCCTGTTGGTTTTCCTTTTATATTTTACACGTCTATATTTTTTCTTTCTTCAATTGGTGCCAGGAAGATGAAAAAAACCAACCGCTCCTATTGCCATGGATCGTCAATACACTTTTTACTGTCTTATTCCTAGTAGTTGAACAGAACACCGTGCCAATGGTACTCCTATTTTGGGGAACGGTCATTACTTTGTGGGGATGGACAGCCTTTGTCGCATATCTCCATTTATGGAATGAGATTGTCGGCTTTCCATTCGTCAATATGACGGATTATCGACAGCGAAACTCATTATTACGTCAATACAAGGATACCGATTTTGGGCAACCGCTACTACTCACCGATTGGTATCAAAAAGCACTGGACCTTGCGATGCAACAAACCCCACAAAACTCTGCCCCACGAGTAAAAAACTAAGCCTTGAACCTTTAACCCTTTAATAACTATGTCCAAACAAAAGAAAATTCTCGGTATTGACCTCGGTACAACCTATTCATGTGTCTCTCACATTAACGAATATGGGCAGCCAGAAGTTCTGCCCAATGCCGAAGGTGAACGTACTACACCTTCCGTCGTTTGGTTTGACGACAAACGTGCAGTGGTCGGTCAGCAAGCAAAAGAAATGTCAAGCGTCCATCCTGATGCCGTTTGTAGTTTCGTCAAACGCAGTATGGGAAACGACGATTTCACATTTGACGTGGATGGCGTTGCTTATACACCTGAACATGTTTCCAGTCTTATCCTAAAAAAGTTGATCCAAGATGCTTCGGCTTATCTTGGCGAACCTATCACCGACGTGGTGATCACGTGTCCTGCATACTTTTTCGTGAAGGAACGGGAGGCAACAAAACGTGCAGGGGAAATTGCTGGTCTCAATGTCTTGCAAATTGTCAACGAACCCACTGCGGCTGCTTTCGCATATGGAATCAAACCCAATGAAGACACAAAAGACCGCTTCGCTCTGGTCTATGACCTCGGCGGTGGGACGTTCGACACCACCATCGTTCGGATTTCAAAAAACGGCATCGATGTGCTGTGTACGGATGGCGATCATCAACTCGGCGGAAAAGATTGGGACGATTGCCTCGTGCAACACATCGTTAAATGCTTCAACGAAGTAAGCGGATTGCAGGTTGATATTGGCGAAGATCCCGAATTTTATTACGACGTTTTGCAACGAGCTGAACAGTGCAAAAAGCAATTGACTGACAAAACAAAAACGAAAACGACGATTTCGCATCAGGGAAGTAAAGTGTCCATAGAAATTACCCGCGATCAGTTTGAACAAAAGAGCGAAGACCTGCTGGACCGTACCGTTTCCCTCACACACTCTTTATTAGCGGCTGCAAAAGCAAAAGGTTGTTCAAAGTTCGACCAATTAATTCTCGTTGGCGGCTCTTCTCGTATGCCGCAGGTTGCACAGCGTCTCAGAAGCGAGTTTACGGTCGAACCTGTGCTGTTTGAACCGGATGAAGCGGTGGCAAAAGGAGCAGCAATTCTCGGAAATAACGTCTATTTACAATCGCTCGTCAAGTCCAAACTCAAAACGCAATTAACGACGGCATCGCCGGAAGATTTGCAAAAAGCCGCTAAACAGGTCGCAGACGAATATCAGTTGTCGATAGGAACGGTAAGGAACTCGATGAAAAGGGCAAAGAATGTTACCAGCAAAACATTCGGTATTACTGTCCTGGATGGTTACGATGACGATGGTCGTCCGTTACTTTCCGTTTCCAATTTGATTTATCGAAACACGCCGATCCCAACGGAATGTATGGAACAGTACGCCACCATTGCCGCGAAACAGCAGATCGTTGTAGTGGAGCTGGTCGAAAACTCATACGATGCTCCGGCAAAAGGGGCACCGGAACCGATTGTCGATTTGGATCAAACGACCGCACTTTGGAATGGCGAACTGCCGGTAAAACCGGATTTGCCGATGTACTCGCCGATTGACGTAACGTTCCGTATTGACGAAAATGGACGGCTTTACATCGTCGCTCATGACCCAGCAAGCGGCGGAAAAATTGAGAAAGCAATACCAGAAATGGACACTCAAACCGCCGCAAGGATGCTCGAAGTTACTAAACGTACAACCCAACTGATCGTCGAATAAGGAGACATTCAAATGGCACAATGGTATTATTATGACGAGAGTGGCGACAAAATTGGACCATTCACTCCAACTGCTCTGAAAAAAATGGCTTTGAAAGGCAAAATCTCGCCTGAAGCCACAGTGGAGAATGACGAGGGACGTTCTGCGTTTGCAAAAAACGTAAAAGGTCTTGAATTTCCCCAAGAAGTCTCGCGTGATACACTTGTTGTGCCTGACTATGAAGCGTACATGGCTCTTGTCTTGCCTATGCCCAGAATTTTCGGCGATGTTCAATCAGGTGAAGTAGAAATGTACGAAAAGACAAAACGTGAGGTTATCGCTCCTCTAATGTTATCCGGGAAGTATGCAAACGAAAAAGAAGCACATCGCATCTGGTCAGCCCCTGGTGGAATTTACTATCACCATCGGAAGTACGATTTCAGTGCCTCCAACGTGCCATATTTTGTTGAGCATCGTATAAAAGCCATGTATATGGATTACTGGTTGCCGCCAGTGCCCCGTAAAGTACCGGGCTACGGTACATATATGAAAACAGTTACACATGAAAACAGAACCATTTACGCAATTCAACCCGGCGAAGACGCTATGTATGAACGTATGCAATATGACGTAATTGCCCCACTGATGGCTACAAGTATGTTTAATGACGTTCTGAACGCCTATATCGCCTGGACAGGAAAAGACCAATATGGAACGCGGTCTAATACTTTGGGGATAGAAATGTATAAGGACTATTGGAAGCCGTCAGTCCCTAAAAACATTCCACATTATGATACTTATATGGCATCAATTAGACCTCTTAACCTTACAATCAGAAAAATTTTGCCCTATGAGATCGAGGAATATGAGCGTATGCAACGTGATGTTGTACAGCCTCTTGCGGTGGCAGGACTTGGATATGAAGATTGGTTTCCCTATGAAAGACATTCTGAATTGGAGATGCCACTGGGTTGCATGGTAGATCCAAATCCTCTATGGTCTGCTATGCGACGCGACTACTGGTTACCTTTGGATTGTAAACATATATGGTAACAAGCCTCCTAACACAAACCTTATCACGTTAACGTTTACCAATGACTATGACAAACATTTACCTTGAATTAGAACTGCATCTTGATCCTCCGATCACCGGTGAAGATGCGCTTGCAACGGAAATCAAACGAAAAATTGCGGAATGGAATAAAATGGTTGTTTCCAATCCGAAGTTTTCGAGTAAAGTTGCCAGCGCACGAAAATACATTGCCGATGGTATGCCGAACTGTCGGGATGAAGCCGCCATTGCTCGAAGTCAAAAACTTGACGAGTTACGTTCTGCTGTTCAAGAACAATCAATGATGGGTAAAATTACTGAGCGCGGATTTACCCGGCTTTGTGAATTGTTTCCGTGTTTCTCGGAAGCGACCGTGAAAACAGAGTCAGGTTTTGTCCCGGAACAGTTGTTTCGTCCTCCGACAGCACCGCCATCATTACAATGTAACCGTGTGATTCCAGCCATTGAAATGGAAAGTATTCAGACCGATTTACTTGCCGTCGAAAATGGAAAATATGTAAATCTCTATGCCCTGCTCGGCGGTACATCCGACACGCCCCGAAAGACTCTTCACGCTAAATCCGAAGAAGAATTGGAAAAGAACCGACGAGTTGCTGTAAAAAGTGCCGAAGTCAATGCCAAGAATCGGCTCTACGGAAAAGCCCTCAATTACTTCAAGGATGACTATGGACAACTCGATTATGATGCGGCATTAACTCGTGCAACATTTGACCAAATTGCTCGAAAAAAGTTTCAACATCGTGCAATCAACGGCGTGATTACGATGGCAATTTATAAAAAGTCTGTTGCCGATGCTTGTGAGGTGGGCTTGACTCCAGCGGAAGCAGAGTGGCTCGTCTATGAATACTATTGTATCAAAATGAAATGTCCGCCGCCGATCCTGATGGAAGGTTCTGCCGACTCGCCTGATGGACGCTCGAACTGGATACGTGATCTGAAAGATTTAGTCGCGGCTTGGCAAACTCGTCCCGTCCGTCAGGTAATACCGATTCCTCATACGCCAATTCCTACTTCTTCGTCGCAGGAGACTGCCCGCGCACTTGCTGTTGAAGAACCGACAATCCTGTTGGAATCTTTTCAAGTCGGCGATATAAAAAGTACCGTAAATCCGTTCGATCAATACACATTGGAAACCGTCATCCAAGATAGGATATTTTGGCAGGCATCGGCTTTGTGCGCATTGCCGATGTTGATTATTCAGTTTGATAACGACAATCAATTAAGCAATTTTCTGATACCGCTGTTTTGGTTACTTTGTGCATTAGGATTTCTTTTGGTCGTTGGTCGCATGTTTCAACGCCTTATTCTGCGTCGAACGGAAGATATTCGTTTGCCGATAGCAGCCTTTTTGGCAACATTGTTCATCGGTGTGCCGCTCATGCTTTTTCTCGGCGGTTATACTGTCGGAAAAACCATATCCCCTTGGCTACAATTTACCATAGGCAAAGCATTAGAGGAGGCGATAAAAGTCATTCCCGTTGTGTTTTATCTGTTGTATTTACGCGGAAAATCATCGCTCAAAATGGCTTTCTCCATCGGCTTTCTTTCCAGTGTCGGGTTGTTTATCGGAAAAATACTACTGGCAGTGCCGTGGTTTCAAGGTTTTTTATTGGCAAATCTGCAAAATAGCATTTCTATTTTCCAGATAGAAGCTGACCTTTTCGGTGGTAAAAGCGACGACGTGTTTGTTCATGCATTTCCTATTTTTTCGCTTCTCATCGCTCATACAATTTGGACGGCAATTTTTACTTATTACCTTTTCTGTGCGGCTCGTGCGGGTGTCAATGGCTTTTCCTATACCGCTATTGGGTTGGCGTTGGCGGTACTGTTACATATAACCTATGCGGCACTTTACAGTAAAGGTTGGCACGGTTTTGCAGCATTTATTGTGGCAGGTAGTTTCGTGTTGTTTTACGCTTACTTAACGCAAGTTCGCCGTCAAATTGTACAACCCACATAAAATTTTTTTCGTACATACTGAAAATGAAAAACATCAATTCGATTGACCAGATACCGAAATCCGTAGTGTTCGCTATTGTGGCTGCCATCGGCTGCTTCGTTGCCGCTGTACTTGCGGAGCCGTTGTTTATGGCGAAAACGCTCTCCATCATCATTCCGCAACCGCCGGAACCACCTAGTCCGTTTTTTGTCTTCTGCATCGACGACAGTGGAAGTATGTTTGATCGTGGAAGTGTGGGACGAACCAAGCGGGACGATGTCAAAGAAGCCGCCAAAGACTTTGTCAGTTCGAGAAATCTTAACAAAGAAAAAATTGGAATCGTGGTGTTTTCTAGTTCTTCACGAGTGTTTCTGCCACTTTCTCATGACAAAAAACAGATACTGTCTATCATCGATTCTTATAGAGATGGCGGCGGAACGGTATTTGCCGGTGCATTGCACGATTCCTTGAATCTATTTGAAAGAGAATTGGAAATCACAAAAATCAATCAGAATCATCAGAATAGAGTTGAGGAGGTCAATGAAAAAATTGGCGAAGTCAACCAACTGATCGAATCTGGGCGTATCAAAGGGAAAACGATAGAAAAACTTTCACCGCAATTGATCCCGAAAATCGTTTTGTTCTTCACCGATGGTATGAATGTCGATCAACAACCAGCATTACAGAAGGCACTTGAACTTCGTGAGAAAGGAATAAAAATTTTCGCTGTTTCGACGATGGACGGTGATAGAAATTACCTTGCCCAAATCACTGGAGACCTTGAACGAGTTTATATGGTCAATGATGCTCAGATCAAAGAGGCTTTTAAACAAATGGAGCAAAAAATCAACGCGGAAATCTCGGCGGCATCATCAGATTTTCTCAAAGATGTATCGAAAGAACAAACAGCCGACGACAGCGGCGACATTGCAATCACTGTCGGAACGAGTCGAACAATGCAAATCATTCAATCAACTGTTTGGTCTGTCTTGCTCTGTTTGGGCATGTGTATCTTCATTGTCATCGCTCAGAACCATTTGATGCGGAAACCATTGTTTATTCCAGAACAATTCACAATTCTGTGCATTGGCGGTGCCGCTGGCGGATTGCTTGCCGGTTTTTGTGGTGATACTGTTTTTCAGATCATTCCCTTCGTATTTATTGGCAGACTTGTAGGGCTGTGTATCCTCGGTGCTATCTTGGCTTATGGCATGTCCTTTTACATTGCGAATCTCGACCGAAAATGGGCATTGGTGGGTGGTTCGCTTGGTGGAGTATTGGGGGCTATCGGCTTTGCTGTTAGCACAGCCATGGTCGGGCAAACGAGCGGTCGTCTTCTTGGAGCCGCCATCATCGGTGCGTGTATCGGTGCAATGATCGGATTCATCGAGCAATTTTATCGTAAAGTTTGGTTGATGGTTTTGTATGATCCACGAAATTTCACACAAGTTAATCTCGGTTCACGAGCAATCACTGTCGGCTCTTCCGCATCGGACACTGTTTTGGTGAAAAATGTTGGCGTAAAAGCGGCAACCTTTCTCGTGGTCGGCAATACCATCCAATACACTGATTCTCATGGCACGCAATCGTTGGCACCCGGAAACAGAGTCAAAGTTGGTAACGTCGAACTCGTGATCTGTTCCAATGATGTGCAGTTTGCTCCTTCCAAATTTTACCCAATGAAGATGTCCTGTGCACGAGAACTGATGAATAAATGACGTATCCTTCACCCTTAACCCCATTAACAAACATGAACCATTGGTACTATTACGATTTGCAAGGCAACAAAAAGGGACCCGTCGATTGGAATACCTTGCGACAACTCGCTAAGAATCGAAAAATTTTTCCTAACACACAGGTTGTTACGCCTGATGGAAAAACAAAATCCGCCCTCAAGGTGGATGGGCTCGATTTTTCCACAGTATCGACACCACCGAATGCTCAACCAAAAACATCAGTCAACGACATTCTGGAATCCTTTCGTACCACCGATTTCAAGAAAGAGATATTGCCAGTCAATGCGCACAACGCTGTTGTCATATTGAAAGACCCAACATTTTGGGTCGTTTTGATGTTAGGGGCGTTACCGCTTGCAATCATGTCCTTCGATGATTTGTCGGTGCAACTCTACGGACTCTTTTTCTTTTTTGCTCTTGTTTGGGGAGGGATTTTGCGCGGTCTCGTTTTAAGAAGTACCGATAGCCTTGTGTTGCCGATCATTGCCTTTTTCGTAACGGGTATTGGAGGCATCTTTTTGCTACTAACATTTTACCAATGTCTGCCCGCCTTCTATATGGGCATGGCAGAACACAGCGATCTGATTATTCAACTGTTTGGTTTTATTTTTCAGGTCGGTTTATGGGAGGAACTTTGTAAGATTGTACCGGTTATCCTATACTTGGCTTGGAAACGTAAAAATGCAGAACCAATGATGATGCTTCTTATCGGGGTCTTTTCTGGACTCGGATTTGCCGCCTTTGAGAATATACATTACGCGACTGGCGGCATCGGAATCGGATTGCAAAACGTTGATGAAATGGTTCGCAATATGTTGAGTGCCGAAAGCGAGGAAGAATTTCATCAAGCGGTGGCTGTTGGTGGTTTGGGAACAATCTTGCACTCTCACAGCATTATGACAATGGCATTGCTTCGTGCGGTCTCGTTGGTTTTTGCCCATTCGATCTGGACTGGTATTTTTGCTTACTATCTTGCATGTGCAATGAGGACGCGCAAGCAGTGGGCGGTTTTCTGCTGTCTGGGTTTGGTTGTACCGATGTTCTTACATGGTATTTATGATTGGCTCTGTTCACTTCAACCGGGCTATACCACGCTAGTCGTGGGTATCAGTTTTTTCCTTTTCTATGTTTACTTGGCGAAATTGCGACGACAGATAGAATAGAAGCAACACGGCATACATTGGGCAACAGAAATTTCAAAAAGTTTTCTCTCATGATTCCTTCATTAACCCTTTAACCACAAGCAGCAACAAATGACAACTTGGTATTACTACGATAGCAAAGATCGCAAAGTTGGTCCCGCTACCGGCGAACAACTCAAAGAATTTGCCAAGAACGGCAGAATTACGCCAGAAACCATTGTCGAGACCGAGGATGGCAAAACTGCACCGGCGGGAAAAGTGAAAGGATTGACGTTTGCTGTGGCAATACTTGCAGAGGCGGAAGTAGATGATACAGGTTTAGTAAAAGACCTTCATGAGTTTCTCGCCTATGAAAAACAGAATAACTACCTGAACACAAAAAAATTTCTTGAAGCAAAAGGTAAAGACAAGTGGCAGGATTGGAAAAAGGCAGCCGAAAAAGGGATATTCGAAGGATTATACTTACACGGTATGTGCTGTGTCTATCATGTAGGAGTTTCCACTTCGATGGATTACGATGCCAACAAAAAGGAATCGGTGCGATGGCTTTGCGAAGCTGTCAAGAAAGGCGATACCGAGGCTCGGTCAATCGCTATTCAAACTTGTGTCCGTTCATTTTACCAATCGGCTAAACGAGGAGATGCCGGAGCGGTACAGGTGATTCGCTGTGCCGCCGAACATGGAAGTGCCGAAGGACAGTGTCGACTCGGATTGTGTTACCTCAAAGGTAGCGGTGTTCGCAAGGATAGGGAAGAAGCAATAAAGTGGCTTTCACAGGCAGCCGAACAAGGACATAAGGAAGCAATCGAACAGCGGCAGCGGGTCGTCGAACAAGAAACTTCGGATGTAGTTGAAAGACAGGTGTCAAGTAAACTGACAAAAATTGACGAGGCTGACATGGAGGAGGCAATAAAATCAGCCAAGAGAGACCTGAAAGAATTTATTGACTATGCCATAAGAAATGAGGATGTTGAAAAATATCTTGAAGAAAAAAGCAAGCAAAGACTCAGTGATTGGACAAGAGCCGAAATATCAGGAATTCCTGAAGGTCAAACTTTAGTGGGATTGTGTTATGAATGTGGAATTTTTGGGGCAGATGAGTGGGGACATAAAATTGATGATTCGTTAACATTGTATCGCAAAGCCGCAAAACAAGGGAATGCCGAAGCACAGTGTCGACTCGGTTTTTGTTATGGTAATGCAGAAAATCCCGACCATGTGGAGGCAGTAAAATTGTTTCGTCAAGCCGCCGAGCAGGGACATGCCGAAGGTCAGGTTGCACTTGGCATGGGATATTACTACGGGCGTGGAATTTCCAGGGACGAGGTAGCGGCAACAAAATGGCTTCATAAAGCGGCGGAACAAGGTCATCGCGGGGCAACTGGTTTATTACAAAATATTGTTGAATGGGCAAAAATGGCAAAGGAATATCGTCAAGCCGCAGAACTTGGAGATGCTGAATCGCAATGCAGACTCGGCGAGTATTATTACAACGGGTGGGGGGTTCCCAAAGATGATGCAGAGTCTGTAAATTGGTATCGCAAAGCCAGCGAACAAGAACATGGCGAGGCGCAATACCGCCTGGGCTGTTGCTACGCCAGAGGCGAAGGGATTCCCTACGATGACATGGAGGCAATAAATTGTTTTCGCAAATCAGCCGAAGGGGGATATGCTGCTGGGCAGACTACTATCGGCATAAGATATTTCTATGGGGCGACATGTGAAGAACCGCATAAATGTCATCGACGGAATTCGCAGGAGGGTGATACTTGGAATCGTGATGATTCTTGCTTTCATTGCCCTCAAAGTGCTATCAGTAAGTTGGATGGTGTGAAGTGGGTCTATAAAGCTGCCGAACAGGGAGATGAACAGGCTTGGCATTATCTTTCAATTTGGGCACTTAGTCCAGAAGGTATGAAGGCAAAAGTGCCAGAATGGCTCCATGGAGCGGCACAACGGGGATATTGGCAGGCAATCGAAATTCTAAAAAGGATTTCCGAGATTGATGCGATGACACCACTACTGGAATAATAAACCATTATACACACAAGATTACGTATAAAACGTCGAAGTTTTTACAATTGGAGTTACGTTGCGAGTTATAGCGTCCTTTAACCACAAGCATTCACAAATGACAAACTGGTATTACTACGATAGCAAAGGTCGAAAAGTTGGTCCCGCCACTGGCGAACAACTCAAAGCATTTGCCAAGAATGGAAAAATTTCGCCAGACACGATGGTCGAAACCGAAGATGGAAAAACCGCCCCGGCGGGGAATGTAAAAGGATTGACGTTTGCTGTGGCAACGTCAATAGAACCAGTACGCCCCGAAATAAATCCACGCACTGCGTCAGCACCGGTTACGAAAAATCCGGTAACGGCGACCATACCACCCGTTACCAAAACTGTACCGCAGAGCATCCCTGCACCACCTGCTCATAACCCGAAACCACAAAGCAAGACTCCGGCAACGGGAAAGAAACGTTACGACATTTTCATTTCTTACCGTCGAGTCGGCGGTTTCGAAATGGCGATGCTTGTGGCGGATCGACTCAAGAAACTCGGTTACCGCGTGTTTTTCGATCTTGAGACGATGCAGTCGGGAAGTTTTAGCAAACAGATTTACGGAGTCATCGAACGTTGTAAGGATGTCGTGGTGATTGTCAGCCCTGATATTTTTGCCCGTGCTGCTGAATTGCAACGCAAGCATGTTGCAAGCGGTGCTGTTACTCACTGTCCTCCCGACCCAGATGATTGGGTGCGACTTGAAATTGCCCACGCCTTTGCTTGGCAAAAAAATGTCGTCCCTTTGTTTCTGCGTACTGCAACGTTGCCGGATCCAAAAGAACTACCAGCAGATATTGCACAACTACCAACGCAGCATGGATGTGAATGTTCTCATGAACACTTCGACGCAGTCATTCAACGGCTTCAAAAAATTCTTCGCACGCCGTATAGAGGCTGGTCTTCTATTGTTTCCTTGACAATGGGAATATTGGGAATGCTTGCATCTCTCGGTCCAAACACGCCTCTTGCCCTTCTTGGTGTGTTAATGCTGGTTATCGGACTCTTCTACGGAATCCGAGGCATGTCTGGACATAAACGTGGCATAGCGATTGCAGGAACAACAATTAGTATTATTGCATTGGTACTTGTCCTATTTTATATCGGATTTGGAGCGGGCGGCGGTTATGAGACTATTGATCCCCTTACTCAGTCCGAAGAATTGGACCGCCACGGCGATTTTCTGACAGCGAAAGGAGATATTGGTAGTGCTGCCGAATACTATGAAGAATCATTGGAAATCTGGCGGCGACTAATCGCAAACGAAACCGGAGAGTCTCCTTTCGATGCGGATGGTAAACCACGAGAAATTCGACCGAAGGTAACAGGAGTCGATCCAGACAGTCCGGCATCGCGGCACGGAATTCAAGAAGGTGATTTTTACCTCGATTACGATGGCATCGTCTTTCCCACTCATACGAGATTTATCGACTATCGAGACAAGGAACATTCTGATGCCCCCGCAAAAAAAATTCGTGTTCTGCGAGGCTCGGAAATTTTGACCTTTGAAATCAAACCTGGTCGCCTCGGTGCGCAACTGATACCGGCTTTTGTTCCTGCATTGCCCAACGAAAACAAATCCGACACTGATCGCTAAATTGCCTTTTACCCAAATCCTCCTATGAAACTTATCCCCAGTTTTTTCCGTTTTTTCAGTAAGAACCTGCCTCTGTTTCGCTGGGGCATTGTCATTCTTTTCGTCGTTTCCTGTGTGTTATTGTTCTGGTTTTTTCCAAAGCCGGAATACTTAGCGGATGGACGTAGCAGATTTGAACATTATACACATATTGACAAGTTCATTACCATTTTTCAGATCGCTAACGGAAAATTGTCGAGTATTTATGGTTATGAAGATATGAAATTTCAAATCCCACGGCTGATCTTGCCATTCTGTTTTGCATGGGGTGCCATCGAAATTTCCGTCCGAATTTTTATCCGTTTTTTTACTTGGTGTGCCATTAGCCGATGTTTTTGTGGACACGTCATTGTATTTGGCATCGGCGAAAAAGGATTTACGCTGGTCAAGGAATTACTTCAACGAAAACACACCGTTGTTGCTATTGACAAAAAAGCCGACAATCCATACCTCGAACAGATCGAACATGGAAACGGTTTTACGCTCGTCGGCGATGCCACAGACATCAATTTTCTAAAAACGCTCGGCTTGCACCGTGCAACTGCATTTTATGCAATGACGGGAGATGACACGATCAATATCGAAAGTGCCATCCGATTGAAAGAGTATTTTCAGACGCAAAAAATATCGTACTGGAATCGCCTTTGGACTGCGCTGTGCGGATTCGAAAATGATGTGTTTTCCGCGAGAATTCAAGTCAATAATCCCATCTTGCGTCGTTTGACGTGGGAACAAGGCGGACCTTTTTTCCACGCATCAATCAGTGAAAATACAAAAACTCCTTGGATGTGCTATCCGTTCAGTGCTTATGATTTAGCGGCAAAAACACTTGTCGAAGAGTTCTCACCTGACATTGCCGAGGGAAAAACAAAACCCTATCATGTTGTCATCGTTGGATTCGGTTGGTTCGGCGAGCGGCTTGCTCTTCAACTGATCCGTATGTGCCAAACTCCTAAATCGCTTGGGCAAGAACTTATCATCCATATTATCGACAGTGAAGCAGATTTAACCAAAGAGCGGTTTTATCAACGCTATCCGGCAGTTGATCCTGCCAATGCGGAAGATCCACGCTACGGCGGTTATGCTCCGTTGGCAAGAATCAATTTTATTCAAGGGGACGCTCAACGCATGAATGAAAACACTGTGAGAGCCACCATTCCCGACATTGACGAGAACACCGTTATCTACGTTTGCCTTGCTGATGAATTACAGGGAGCTGAGACAGCCATGTCGTTGGCGAGAATCACACGAGAAAGCGGTACACGAATCGTTTTTGCTCTGCCGGAAACGGAGCGACTTGCAGAAGACATGCAGGAGACATTCAAAAAGTACAATGTCAGCATGTTTTTTCCTTTGTCGATCAGTTGTTCGCTCCATCCGGGCGAAAACCATCTTGGAGAAACAGTTGATAATATGGGCAAAGCTGTATTGCGTGCTTACGATTCGAAACAATCTTGGGCGAACGAACCGGAGTGGGGGCGTGAAGCCAGCCGACAGTCAGCAAGTCATGTATTCTTCAAATTACGTATGGTTGGAGTTAATCCCAAGCATATTGAAACAATCAGTAAAGACGAAATAATGGAGAAGTGCAGACAGCATCTGGAATTGCTTGCTGAAGCCGAACATGATCGATGGGCAGCGGAGCGGCTCTTGGACGGTTGGATTTATGATGGCGACAAAAAAGATCCGTGTCTCCGTTTGCATCATGACATTCAACCTTTTACAGCCCTGAACAAAGGGACACAAGACATCGACTTTGCCGTCAACAAAATCATTCCAGAAGTTGTGAACATTTGGCAAAAAGCGAGAAAATAGTCGAGTGGCAAACACAGCTAAACCAAGAACCTACATTAACAACAAAAAGGAACATGAACATGACGACACCATTCTCTTGGCACCAATCCTTATCAAATCTTGGCAAGGCACTTAGAATCTATTTTGCACTCTGGGCGTTTTGCCTTGTTGCCTCGATTTTGTACCCTTTCCTTCCGAATTATTGTGGTTATAGCCACAAAATTGGTGACATGCTGCTTCTAACTGGCTCTGTGTTTTTCCAATATTTGCTACTCTACCAATGCTGGAAACAGATACCATCTGATATTGCTAGAACTACGCCGGGCAAAGCCATCGGCTATTTGTTCATTCCTCTTTTCAATCTGTACTGGATGTTTGTTGCTTACGATGGTCTGATCAAAGACATGAGCAAGGCACTTCAGCGGCGCGGAATTCAGTTCCCTATCAACAAAAAGTTGGGATCGCTTTATTGTGAACTTTGGCTCTTCGTTTTACCTGTGTGCGCTTGCCAATGGGTTGGTGATGCACCTACTTCGGTAGTTTTGCTTTCGATTACTTCGGCTATCTTCATCGTCGGAGGCTTGGCTTTATTGATAAATCTTTTCGTTCTGATAGGTTTTCTCAGAACTATCAAGAATGGAGCAATCGCCTTATTGGAATGCAGTGAGGAATTCTCCGATATACCAGCGTCTGAGTATCAGCGTGCATCTGCATCACCGAGTGTTAAAGAGTCAATCTTTGTAACAGTGTCGATTATCGGAACTCTCTGTCTCGTATTCTTTCTGTTTCAGTTTAGTAATGACAGAACAACATCAATTTTACTCATGCACTTCGCAGCCGAGCGCGGTGATGCCGAAGCACAGGCTATAATAGGTGATATTTTTTATAACAGTGAAAGTATTCTCGACAAGGCAACATCTGTAGAGTGGTATCGCAAAGCCGCCGAGCAGGGACACGCCAGAGCACAATTTATGCTCGGGTTATGCTATCATAACGGCGAAGGAGTTCTCGAAAACAAAGAGGAAGCACTAAATTGGTTTCGCAAAGGAGCCGAACAGGAAAATAAAGATGCGCAGGGCATGGTTGGTTGGTGCTATGTTTTTGGTGAAGGTGTTCCCGAAGACAAAGCAGAAGGGATTAAGTGGCTTCGCAAAGCCGCTGAACAAGGGCATGAAGGGGCTACTGAACTTTTGCGTAAGTTAGAAAAAGAATAACAGAAAAGTATGGGAATCTATCAGACTCTTTTTTAGGGTCGAAAGAGAAACGTTATGCTAAATGACTATCGAAATCGCAACTTTTACCCACAGAAAGGAACCTATTTATGGAAAAATCATCAGAAGTTTCAAAGCGTGGTATAGCCAGATGTATCGCATGCACACTCTGTCTCTTCCTACTCCTTCTGGCAGGCTGCGGAAGCAAAATGGACATAGAAGGAATCCGCAAAGCCGCGGAGAACGGAGATGCTGATGCGCAAAGTGAACTCGGTTACTGCTATTATTATGGTAAAGGAGTTCCCAAAGACGATACAGAAGCGGTAAAATGGCTTTGCCTAGCCGCCAAGCAAGGGCAGGTTTCTGCCCAGTACCAACTCGGCTTATGTTTCCTCATTGGTGCCGGTGTTCCCAGAGACGAAACGGAAGCAGTGAGATGGTATTGTGAGGCGGGACAAGGAGGTCATGCGGGAGTGATTTTTGTACTCCAAAGAATGGAATTGAATAATGAGTCTCCTTTTGGTCCAAATGTCAACCGTGGTAGTGAGTATAAGAGAAATGGAAAACCATTTAGTATTGACCTTCCAGAGCAAGACCGAAATGCTGCGACTTTGCAGAGTTCATCACCTCTCGTAAGTCATGCCGAGGTTATAGATGCCTTCGATACGATGTATCTGATTCCAGTTTATACTGATTTTGCTTATCCAAATGTCAGACCACTCACTCCGTCCATTGCTAGGAAATATAATGTGACGGGTCATATCTGTTTTTATGTTTCTGCGAATGACACGATTTATGTCAGTCAGACCACGACGCTGTTTGCTTTTAATCACGAATTTGGACAGAAGCTGAATCAGGATGTGGCGAAGGCGACAGAGAAACTGCACAAAGCCGCCGAGCGTGGGGATGCCGGAGCACAGATTGAACTTGGTGAATGTTATAGCCGCGGCTGGGGCGTTCCCCAAAATGCCGAGGAAACAGTAAAATGGTTTCGTAAAGCAGCGGAACAGAGAAATGTCGAAGCACAATATCAACTTGGCATGCACTATTTGTTTGGTAATGGGGTTCCACAAGACCATAAGGAAGCCGTGAACTGGCTACGTAAAGCCGCCGACAAAGGGCATGCAGAGGCACAGTTTGAACTCGGTGTATGTTATCACCAAGGCGAAAGTGTACCCCAAGATGACGTGGAGGCGGTTAAGTGGATTCGCAAGGCGGCGGAACAAGGGCTTGGCAGAGCGCAGAGTAATCTCGGTATGTATTATCTCAATGGGATTGGTGTCACAAAAAATGTGGCGGAAGCAATCAACTGGATTCGCAAAGCCGCTGAACAGGGGAATGATAGAGGGCAGTGCCTATTTGGCGAATGTTACTTGAATGGCGATGGTGTACCTCAAGACAAAGAGGAGGCGGTAAAATGGTTTCGTAAATCTGCGGAACAAGGATATGCAGGAGCGCAATACAATCTCGGCACATGCCATTTTTACGGTAAAGGCGTTCCCGAAAATAAGACCGAGGGGATAAATTGGTGGCTCAAAGCGGCAGAACAGGGATATGCCAAAGCACAATTTAGTCTCGGTGCGTGTTACTTTAATGGTGAAGGCATTGCTCAAAACCAAACTGAGGGCATAAATTGGATTCGTGAAGCCGCAGAGCAAGGTAATCCCGAAGCAATTGATGCATTACGTAAAATTGGAATAAGATAAATAGCAGGTGGGTCATGGCTGGGCACGCCATTCAAAAAACGGCATCGGTGGGTGTGGTGCTCGGTATCATTATGATGGTATTGATCGTCTTAACTGGTTTTATGTACCACCGCCGCAATCTCTCCTCACCTTGAACAACCGCGAAGGTCTATAACCGTCCCCTTCGGTGAAATAGTCGGTTTCGACGACTTTGTTCTCCAGTTTGCGTCGAAAGTTCGCTTTGAGAAGTTCACAGTCCAAAATCGTTTCATACACCTGTTGGAGTTGTGTCAGCGTAAAATACTCCGGCATCAGGCTGAACGCCAAGTCGGTGTACTCAATTTTGTTTCGCAATCTGTCCACTGCATACCCAATCATTCGGGCATGGTCAAAAGCCAACTCCCCCGGATGGCGGATTTGTTCCTCTTCTGTTTGTCGATACCCATGTTTCGTCACCGTTTTTTCGAGGAGCGTTTCCGTAGTCAGATCATCAGCAGAGAGAAGAAGTGAGTATTTCTGTTTAAATATTGAACCGTTGCGAGTCAGTTTGCGTTTTTCCTGTTTGAGTTTCTTTGACACCCTGAACCATCGGGCATCAACCGCATCGTCACCTGCGGCAAGTTTGATGCGGCTTGCGTCAATCAGTGCCATATAGGAACAACTGACAACCCAAGTTCTCGGATCGCGTCCCAGATCGCTCCATGTGTAAAGTTGCTCCATATAGACATTTTTTACGCCGGTTTCTTCTGCCAGTTCCCTGATGGCTGCCTGCTCAAGACTTTCGGTCGGTTTCACAAAGCCGCCCGGCAATGCCCAGCGGTCCTTGAAAGGGTGCCCCCCTCGTTTGACGAGCAATACGCACAAGTCCTTCTCCGGCAACTTCCGGTTGTTCGCTTGCGGGCGGTCAAGCACGGTGAAAATCACCATATCGACTGTTATCGAAGGATGCTCGTATTTGCTTGCGTCGTATGACTCTAGGAAGTCCGATTCCGTTTGTTCGTGAGAAATTGTCATAGGAACAGATGATAATATCATTTTGGGAATTTGTCAAGGGACGAGATTTTTTGAATTTTTTTTGTTTTTTTCAAAAAAATGGCTTGACATTCCCGAAAATAGATAGTATCATATTAGTAATTAGTAAAACGATAATATCGTTTTGACATTTTCACAATTTTATAAGGAGGTACACTATGCTTGGAATTCGATTCGCCCATTTTGATTCGATGATGCATGTCATCGCTTACAAAAATGGAAAAATTAAGCGGCAAGGACGCGGGCTCTCGTTCTACTATTTTGCACCGACGACTTCTATTGTCGCCGTGCCGGTTGGAAGCAGCGGGATGCCATTCATCTTTTCCGAAACAACAAAGGATTATCAATCGGTGACGATTCAAGGACAGATTACGTACCGGATCAGCAAACCCGCCCAACTTGCAGATATGCTTGATTTTACGGTTAATCACAACGGACAATGGAAATGTGGCGACAGGGATAAGTTAGAGCAAACGATTGTCAACGAAGCCCAAACCGCTGCGGTGGCGTTTATGCACTGTCTTGGTCTCAAAGAAGCGATTAGGGCGGCAAAGCAAGTCGAGGATATGATTCACAACGGTCTTCAAAGTTCGCAAACGCTGGAAATGCTCGGTGTCGAAATCCTGAACGTCAACGTGCTTGCCGTCAAAGCAACACCCGAAATGACAAGGGCGTTGGAAACAGAAACACGGGAAAAATTGTAGCAGGATGCTGACCAAGCCGTGTTTGAACGCCGAAATTTTGCCGTCGAACAGGAGCGGACTATCAAAGAAAGCGAACTGAACACGGAAATTGCCGTCGAGGAAAAGAAGAAGCAAATAGCGGAAAAGCAGATGGAGGCGAAAGTCCAACAGGCAGAAAACGACCGCAAACTTCGGGAAATGAAGGTCGAAGCCGACATCGTTGTCGAAAACCAGCGGCAAAACCTGATTCAAAAGAAAACCGAAAATGACCGGAAAGAAGCCGATACGAAAGGCTACGTTCTCGAGGCGACGTTGAAACCGTACCGCGACATCGATTGGCAAACCCTGATGGCACTTTTCGGCGGCAGAGACCCGCAGACGCAGATTGCTCTGGGCTTCCGAATGTTGGCAGAGAACGCAGAAAAAATAGGAACGCTGAACATTTCACCGGACTTATTGGAATCACTCATTGCCGAAAAAGGAGAAAGGAAACGATAACAATGTTGAATGCCGAATACGCCGTCATCGTAAAATGTCAAACACGACTCGAAGGACTTCTACAACGGTCAAGTACGCGGAGCATGGCTCGATTCCAAGTCGAGTCACAGGGAGGCGATTTCGATGATTACCAAGTCGAACATGAGATTTATCAGCAATCGGTCAGTGTTGTTCAAAAGGGGTTGGCGAAGTTGTTGCGTTATAAAATTGTTCCCCGTAATTTCGTGCCATCCTATATTTTCAAGGGCGAAATTCCGTTGGTGGTCGTGGTCGGTCAAGACGGTCTCGTTGCGAATACGGCAAAGTATGTCGATAAGGTTCCGATACTTGCGGTCAATCCCGACCCGGCGCGTTATGATGGCGTGTTGTTGCCGTTTGATGTTACCAATTTTGCCGAAGGTGTCGAACGGGTCATTGCCGGTCGCTATGCGGCAAGAACCGTTTCAATGGCAGAAGCAAGACTCCGCGATGGGCAACGATTGCTTGCGTTTAACGATTTGTTTATCGGAGCGGCAAGTCACGTATCTGCCCGGTATCGAATTCGGTATAAAAACGTTTCGGAAGAACAATCGTCGTCGGGAATTATCGTTTCGACGAAATCGGGTTCGACCGGCTGGCTTACGTCGGTGTTTAACATGTTATCAGGACTCCAGCGGGGTTTGAGTCGGAAAATGAAAAGTAGAGAATCGCCAGCCATTTCCAAAGGCGTTGCGTTGGCGGACGATGAATTATTTTTTGTGGTTCGAGAGCCTTTCAAGAGTCGTCGAACGGGTATTGATCTCGTTGGCGGTGTCATGAACGGCAAAGAAAAACTGCACGTAGAGTCGTTTATGCCGACGGGGGGAATTATTTTTTCAGACGGGATCGAGTCGGACTTTTTGCAATTCACGTCCGGCAATGTTGCCGTCATTGGTCTCGCCGCAGAAACGGCGACATTAGTTCAACGAAATTGACTCGTGTGTAATTTCGTTATAAAATCACACCATATTTAGGGAGGAAAATTATGCTTGGTGCAATTATTGGCGACACTTGCGGTTCCGTTTATGAATTCAGCAACAATAATAAGGCGACGGATGTGTCAACGGTTTCGTTGACGGAATCTAAATGCAGTTTTACCGACGACAGCGTACTCACCATCGCAACGGCAGATGCTCTTTTGCACCAACGACCTTACGTTGAAGCGTACAAGGGTTGGGCACGCCGCTATCCCGATGCCGGTTTTGGCGGACACTTTTGGCGTTGGATGCAATCGGATTCACTCGAACCGTACAACAGCTGGGGCAACGGCAGTGCGATGCGTGTTTCGCCAGTCGGTTGGTTTTTCGAGACATTGAAGGAAACGCTTGCCGAGGCGAAACGTTCCGCCGAGGTAACGCACAATCACCCAGAGGGTATCAAAGGTGCGCAATCGGTTGCCGCCGCAATTTTTCTCGCCCGGTCAGGAAAATCGAAGCAGGAAATCAAAGATTACATCGAATCGGCTTTTGGCTATGATTTGAGCCGCACAACAGACCAAATCCGTCCCGATTACGTGTTCGACGTAAGTTGCATGGGTTCGGTACCGGAAGCGATCATCTGCTTTCTCGAAAGCAACAATTATGCTCATGCCATCCAACTTGCGATTTCCATTGGCGGCGATTCGGACACGATTGCATGTATCACCGGTGGTATTGCCGAAGCATTTTATCGGAAGATGCCCGAAGAACTCGTCCAGTTTGTTACCGCCCGATTGACGGACGAAATGAAACAAATCGTCCAACTTTTTCGGGAACATATTCACCCCTAACCGGAAAAGGAGCCTATTATGAAACGTCGAGATTTTCTCAAAATTGGAGTCGGCACTGTCATTACCGTGCCAATGGCGGTGCATGGTTCGGCAAGCCAAACGATTGCCGAACCTATTCAGTATCATGATTGGTCGGTGAAGTTTCGTGCACTGAATGCCAGCATTACGGAAGAGACCTACGCTGCCTTCTTTCATAACGAGCAACGGGGGCAGAATCCAGTGGGTTTTCTCAATTATTTGTTGTCAGGCACAGATTTGCCTCATTGCGAAACAGTGGAAAACATGGAATGGCACGATGGCTACGGCGGAGGTGTTGCAACATTTACCGACGTAGTGTTTGCAAGTAATACTCGGCGGCACGCCGCCAATCGCTTTGCTGGCTTTGACCGCACTGGTTTTTGTCTATCGAGTCCCGACTCACAGAGCGGAATGTACCTCTGGTTTTCGGAGAAGGTCGCTTGAATGGCATTTGATTGCAACGATATGATTTTCCCCTCTTGATAATCACGCCCGGTGCGTTAGAATAAGAGCATGGACACTGAAAAATCGTCCGCCACCATCCCGGAAGACCTGAAACTAACGCACGATGGCTATTTTCAGGAAACCTTTCAGGTGCAACGCATTGCCAAAGCCATACTGAAAAAGATACTGCCCCAAAAAGCAGTCGCCTCGCTCAAACTGGAAGACCTGACGGTGGACGAGCGTACCTTGAGCGATGATATGTTCAAAGAGAAATCTGCCGATATTATCTATCAGGCACCGATTAAGGGAACAAAGAAACATGTCCTCTTTTTTGCGGTGCTTGAGCATAAGTCGTATCAGGATTTTCAGACGATTTTTCAGTTATGGGGCTACGTGTATCGGATTTGCTTGCGGGAATTCCAGGCAGCAGAGCAGCGTGGTGAGAATATGGCAAATTATCGGCACCCGCCGATAGTGGCAATCATCATTTTTCACGGTGCGACGCAGTTCAAAGGCGCAACGGAATTAGCAGAAATGTTTGTGCCGATACCGGGTTTGGAGCAACACTTTCCGGGATTACGGGCTATTTTGTTTGATTTGAGCGACATCGATGACAACGATCCAATCCTGAATGACCCAGAAGTGCCAGAGTTGAAAGTAATTTTGATGGTATTGAAGGTTGTGTTTCGGAAGGATGTCGTGATGAAGGTCACGGATGTCATACAGGCATTGAAGCCTCATTCGGACGATCCGACAACACGGCGGATTATTCGGGCGACTTGGGTTTATTTGATGAATAATGCCCGGCATTTGCGGAAGCAAAACTGGGGAGTATTGGCTAACACATTCAAAGAAGTTACAGGAGATGAAGATATGCCGACAATGGTAGAAGTTTGGAAAGCAGAAGGGATAGCCGAGGGTGAAGCCAGAGGTGTAGCCAAAGGTAAAGCCGAGCTGGGTAGAGAAATAATTTTGGAATCCCTTCGAGAGAAGTTCGGCAAAGTTCCCAAAAGCATTGAAAGGGCTATCAATCAGATGAACGATCCGATTGCCCTAAAATCGTTAGCAGTGCGTACCGGCAGCTGTAAGACGCTGGCGGAATTTGAGACGGAATTGTAGCAAAGAATCGTTACGATGTTTGTTACGATGTTTGCGTTTTATCTTACGATGTTTGTGGGCAGATTACGATGTTATTTCTATTGACTTTGACAGGATATGACATATAATGACAGAGTTGTTTGAGCCTACAAACATAGGCTCTTTTTACTGAAATGCTAACAATTCTTGGTTAAAAACAGATATACTGAAACCGTAAGCAGTTTTCCTGGCAGCCAGAAGGTCATCGGTTCAAGTCCGTTATCCTCCACTTTGTTTTGAGCCTGGAAACACAGCGTCCAACGGGACGTTGTCGGTTTTAATTTTGGCAGTTGTGTTTGTCGGAAAACCCTTACAGTAAGGGTTTTTACCGAAAGGAGTTTGCACATGCCAAAACTAATTAACCGCAATCCCAAGTTATCCAAGTTGAGAAAGTACGCCGTCGTCTATTATCGCGGCAAAATCTACTATTTCGGTCAGTATGGTACGCCGGAGGCTTTGTCCGCCTATAACCGCTTTTGTGCCGAATTGCAAGCGAATCCCACAATTCTCCTGTCGTCTGGGGAAAAATGCGTTACCGTCCGTGAACTTGCCGCCGCATTTCTTGACCATGCGAATTGATTGCCCCGTATCTTGAAGGCAAGGCATCGGAAGCAGCTGTTTTTTCACCCCGCACGGCAATGGCGGAGCGGAACGCCGAAAGAAAGGCGAACCGAAAGACAAAAATCTCTCCTTCGCATGTGGCAAAAGCCGAAGCACGTGCGGCAAAGCCTTCGCCTTACTCCGAATTCTATAATCGAGACTCGTATCGTCAAGCAATTGATCATGCCATCGAGAAGGGGAATAAGGTATTACCAGACAGCGAAAAAATCCCACATTGGTTTCCATACTTACTGCGAAACTCCGGTGTAACAGCTATTGAGTTGGAGCATGGACTCGACAAAGCCCAAGCCCAAGCGGGACATACGTCGGCAGACATGACGAAACGATACTCCGGTGCCCAACTGAGACAAAGGGAAGAGTTGGCGTGGAATCGAGTCAATCCGTTTGAAATAAGAGAGTGAGGTGCGGCAGCATAAACAGCGGACATTCTGTCGGGGATGTGGTCTTCCCGCGCTCCCGATGTTGGTGTAGAATGCCCCTGATGGACGGTAATGCAAACGTCCGACAGTACCGGGAGTCCTTCAATGAAATACTACGTCTATGCTCTGGACGTAAAAAACAGACCTGTCTCTATTACCGTTGCCTTGTCTTTCCAAAACGAGAACGCAGCGCGCGAGGCTTGGCGAGATGCGTCCCGTGTAATGAATATGGCGAATTGCAAGGTTTTTCAATTCGGGCATACTTCCAATTCACAAGTAGCCAACGACACGGAAGTTGCTTTTGACGATGCCGTGCCACAACTGAGAATTGATTTAACAACACTGCCGAGGAATCTTTCAACGTTACTCTTCATGGACAATTTGGACATAAGTCAATCATTGGTACACTGACATTAACAATCGATCTTCGAATCTAACAAAATTGAACATGACCGCAAAGAGAACAAGAAGCCAGCTCAAGCGTGAGGCAGCGAAAGAAGCGAACCGTGATCTCCGTGCAAGGGAACGTGAAGAGGCTATCACACGGTATCGAATGTGCATCAATCACCAGGTACCTGAAATGTTGAGTACATTGCGTACAATTTCAGCAACGGAAGTGGTCAAGAGAT
>Ga0082212_10001882_pt1 | contig 26378 bp, 19 predicted proteins | sample TergutNt197P3_FD_71548 | JGI IMG/M metagenome (GOLD analysis project Ga0082212, IMG submission 71548) | Neocapritermes taracua P3 segment gut microbial communities from Petit-Saut dam, French Guiana - Nt197 P3 | ecosystem: Host-associated > Arthropoda: Insects > Digestive system > Gut ...
GGATCGTCCGGGGCAGGCGGAGTTCCCAAACAATTGCGGTTGTCTGCGGATCCGCTTTCAGGTTTAAACAGAAAATTTTTGCTGCAAGCACCCGGAAGGTTTCTGCCAGGTTGATACCGGAACTTCCCAGCGATATTCCGGCGCAGAGTATGATCAGGGAAAGGATAAGAGCCGTTATTAAGGTTTTATTCACGCCAAATTGCATTATACATTTCTTCCAGTGCCAGTACAATATTTTGTGATGGGCGGGAAGCGTAGTCTGCATTAATAGCAAAAATTTTATTTTGCTGTACCGCATTAATGGAATGGAAACCCGGACGGTTTTTAATCTCTTCCATATTACTTATTCCTTCCATAATAAAAATAACATCGGGGTTTGCGCTGATAATTGCTTCTGCTCCGGGTGTAAACCACCGCTTTTCGCCGGAAAAAATGTTCTGTGCACCGGTTGTTTCGATCAGTTCGTTCAAATAAGTTCCCCTGCCAAAACTAACTATATAGGGAGCAGGAGTTATTTCAAAATAAACGCTGGGTTTGCTGGCCTGTGATGCCCCGTGATGTCCGGTATTCCACTGCGCTATGCGCTGGGATACTTTTGCTATTGTACTTTGCATTTGCAATACAAGTTCCATACCTCTTTCTGGAACACCCAGCGCATCAGCAATGCGGGTGATGTCTCTGTAAATATCTGCGATGCTGCCGCTGGTTGGTATTTGAATCATTGTGATTCCCAGGCGCTGAAAAAAATCAAACCCTGTGTTAGCCGTCCCGTTGGTGTTTATTTCACTGAAAATGATAATATCCGGTTTTAAACTTGCTATAGCTTCAATATCAGGATAGAAGAAGTCTATTTCCGGCAGATCGTTCCGCACCCCTTCCAGTCCCCGTGAATACCTGTCTGTGGCAACAAGATTATCTGCAAACCCAAGCCCTGCAATAATTTCCGTAATGGATGGGGCGGCTGAAATAATTCTGTTTGCTGCCAGTGCATGGTTATTCTGCTCTGAGCCGGCGGTGTTTTTTTCGGAACAACTGAACAGTAAAAAGAGGAAAATTGGAATACTATAAAATATATTTTTACTGTTCATTTGTTCACCACCCGGTTTTTTTAAAACCGGTATTGCAGGGAAATATTAACCGAAAAGCCATCGGCTGGATAGAAATTGTAGACAGAAGCCGCAGTATTTGTAATTCCCAATGTTGCGTATTGCCTGTTTAACAGGTTTTTTATGTTTATCAAAAAAGCAAGTTCCCCGTCATTGTTTTTCAGAACATATCGTGCTTTGGCGCCGAGCAAAAACCAGCTGCCCAGCATATCACCCTTATTTGCAAAATCGTTGCTAAAATAAGATTCGCTTGAATATTCCATATTCGGGCCAATAACAAGTCCGAAGGAAAATTTTACCAGCAGCTCTCCGTAAAGTTTGTGTACTGGTACCAGGGGGATAGTGTTGTTTTTGTTAAGTCCGGCTGTAAATACGGCGTTTACAAAAGAGTAGGATGCATTAAAGGAAAGGGCTTCTACTGGTGTAAAGGTTACCCCAATATTTGCACCAAGGTGCCTGGTATTGTCCATGTTTTCGTTAGCGTAGGAATTATTATTATAATAGAGTTCGTCCGTAAGGCCCATGCAGAAAAAGTTACCGTATAAATCCAGAATTTCCTTATACTGCCAGGCAGCGCCTATTTCTGTGTTAAAGCCTTTTTCCGGCTTTAGATCAGGAGCGGGAACGCCCCATGATACAAATTCATCCAAAAAAGGATAACGGAAAATGCGTGAGTATTTGGCGTAGAGTTTAAATTCCGTTCCAGGGTTAAAGACAACACCGCCCTCATACACGAAGGCTGTATAGGATGTATTCTCGACAGTATCTGTACCGTAGATATCGTGATAATCGGCATGAATTATGGCTGTGTCATACCGGACACCGGCTGTAAAAGAAAGATTAGGCAGGGGCGAAAATCGCGCTGTCAGGTACGGCCCAATAGTCCACTCGGAGAAATTTGAAAAACCCGTTTTATTCGCAGATTTTCTGTCTTTATTGCTGAAAAAATCCTCATCCAACTGTGCAAAATACACGTCAACTCCTCCCAGTAAACGAAGCGGCATTTGTGCAATATCGAATGTTATTGAACTTTGAGGCCGGGCTTCTGCTGCATGAAGGGTTTTATTAGCATAACTGAAATAGGAGGCAGTATCGCTCCCGGCAATTTTTCCCTTGTACGAAAAGGGCAGATTCAACTCAATTTTTTCTGTTGGGAACCACTGCAGGCCGGCACTTGCACCGATATGGTGTTCGGTATTTTCATCATAGAAATTATTTGCCTGTCTTGGGTTGTTCTCATACAGTGTTTTATTTAAAGCGCCGGGAAGCTGAAAATAAAGGTCGGCAAATGAGGCATTAAATAAAAGGGCAAGGTTGTCTTTCAGGAATATATTCACCCCTGCAGTAATAGTAGCCGCCCGGGATTCCTGGCGTTCGCGGTAACCTTCTGTACCGGCATATTCTGCTGAAAGAGAAACGCTGCCCCATGAAACAGGCTGAAAATGGGAAATTGATTCCCTGTGGGAAAAAAAGCTTCCGCCTGAAAGACCAATAAGTGTCCTTCGCTTCCCGTCTTTTTTTGTGATGATGTTAATTACACCGCCACTGGCATTATTACCGTATTGGACGCTGGCGCTTCCGTCCAGCACTTCAATTCGCTCAATGTCCGAAAGGGAAATTGCATTCCAGTTTGCGACAGACATATCCGGGTTATTGATTTTGTTGCCGTCTATTAAAATCAGAACCCGGCCAAAGGAGTTTTCTCCGAAACCGCGCATGGAAATTGCTTCAGAACCGGTGCCTGACATAGCGCCGGAAAAACGTATCCCCGGTACGGTTTCCAATACATCAACAACAGAGACCGCCCCCGATTGGGCGATGTCGCCGGCAGTAATAACAGTTACCTGGGCAGGAACTTCTTTCTGTTTTTCAGGTGTTCTGCCGGCGGTAATAACCAGCTCTTCGCCGGCTTCTCCGTAATCCAGGTATTCATCACCGCTGTAAGCGGTATTGCTTTCCTGGGATCCGACAGGAATAATACATACTGTTAATAAAATGGTTATTGCAAGAGGAAATATGCGTTTACGGGAAAACATTGCAGGCTCCTTCAGGCTCTTTCCGCGAAGCCTGAAAAAGAAAGTAACGGTTTTCCAGGAAAACCGTGCATATTTAAAGTTCCTGACTTATGGGAACCTGGCACCCGATTTTTGAACCGGCGGCAGGTTTCCAATCACAGTTACGGGATAGTGGAAGATTTGCACTTCACTTCCTTTAAAACATACGGTTAATTATTTAAACATTATTTTTTATTTGTCAATGCCGGTGCTTGACATAGTGCCATATCCAGGCAATACTATCATACTAACATAGTGCTAATTATTATAAAGGAAAATTTCTCTGCAATGACTGAAATAAAACCAATACATCCTTTGGAAAACGGTACAGGACAGGATATAGACAGTTCCTTTTCCTGTTATCAGGAAATTAAAGAAGCAAAAATAAGAGCAAAGAATAACCTTCAACTTCTGGCTTCACTTTACTACAGCACAAAAAATTTATGTTCAGCACTGGAGAGACTGGATATTTTAATGGAATCAGTATTTTTTTGCAACGAAAGGGAGAAGGAAAAATGAAACTCAAATTCAAGCTGAGTCTTATTGTAATTATCATCATGACAATTGTAGTAGCAGGAATTTCCTTATTGCTTTTAGGTGAATCTTCCGGCAGCACCAAACAGCTGAGTGTCGAAGGTTTGTACCGCCTCGCCGCCCAGCAAGCCGACTGGTGGTCGGGCAGGGAAGACGGCTACATGAGAGTAATAAAAACCCTAGCCAATGTGATGGCGGATTATGAGAATATGCCGGAGGATACCAGGCGGAACCGCTTTGACGCAATGGTCGAGGCTACGCTCCTGGCAGAACCAAGCGTTATCGGAATGTTTACTGTCTGGAAGCCCAATGCGGTGGACGGAATGGATAGTCAGTACATCGGGCGCACCGGCTCAACAGAAACCGGGCAGTACGCCATCGGCTATCTTAAGGAATACGGTAAAACGCAAGGCATCCTCAGTTCGCAGGTGGATGCGACAATGGAACGCATAACAGGACCTTTGGCAAAAATAGACCGCGTTGATCCGCCGCACAAACGGACAATGGAGGGGGAAGAAATAATATGCGTCATAATGCAGACACCTATTATTAACCGCAACACCGGCGAAGTTGTCGGGGGAGTGGGGCTTATGCTGAATACCAGCATGGGACAGACAGTCCTTGAACGGACAATGAATGAGTACCCTGAAATAGTCGCAATGTCGATGTACACAGGAAACGGTACGATTCTTGGTAGCGGATTTCCTGACAGGATAGGGAAAAATCTGACCGAGGCGGATACGGTATATTCCGAATATATGGACGAGGTTGTAAGCGCTGTGCGTAATGGTGAAAATTATGATTGCCGCGTATTTTCAGCCGCATTGGGATCGAATATTGAAATGGTTCTGCGTCCCATTTTTATAGGCAACTCCGACAACAAATGGTCAATAATGATAGGGACAACCGAAAAGTACATGTTAAGAGAAGTAACCAGGCTAACCCGGAATACGATTCTGGTAGCGGCAATAGCGATTGTGCTTACAGCGGTTATATTATTCTTTGTTCTTAGTTTTGTTATCAAACCTGTGGTAAAAGTTGCAGATACCCTTAAAGATATCTCCGAAGGCGAAGGGGATTTAACACGGTCTATTACAACAAGTTCAAAAGATGAAATAGGCGACCTTGCCAGATATTTCAACATGACACTGGAAAAAATCAAAAAAATGGTCTTGTCCATTAAAAATGAATCGGGAACATTGTCTGACATCGGCGCTGATCTTTCAACACATATGACAGAGACTGCAGCTGCTGTAAACGAGATTACCGCTAACATACAAAGCATAAAAGTCCGTGTATTGAACCAGAGTGCAAGTGTAAGCGAAACCCATGCGACAATGGAACAGCTTGTAGTTAATATTAATAAACTTGACGGGCTTGTTGAAAAACAAACCTCCAATGTTTCCAACGCTTCTTCGGCTATAGAAGAAATGGCAGCTAACATTCAGTCGGTTATTACAACGCTTACCAATAACGCTGCCAATGTTCACAGCTTGCGTGAAGCATCCGAAGTTGGACGTAACGGGTTACAGGAGGTAGCAGAGGATATTCAGGAGATTTCCCGCGAGTCAGAGGGCCTTTTGGAAATTAATTCGGTTATGGAAAACATAGCCAGCCAGACCAATTTGCTTTCGATGAATGCTGCAATTGAGGCGGCACATGCAGGCGAAGCGGGCAAGGGCTTTGCCGTAGTTGCCGATGAAATCCGAAAGCTGGCGGAAAGTTCCAGTGAACAGTCTAAAACAATTGGCAGTGTTTTAAAAAAGATTAAAAGTTCAATCGACAAAATCATGAACTCGACCGAAACTGTATTAACCAGATTTGAGGCAATAGATTCAAGCGTCAAGATTGTGTCGGATCAGGAGGAACAGATCCGCAATGCGATGGAGGAACAGGGAGAGGGGAGCAAACAAATCGTTGAAGGAATTATGCAGGTAAACGAAATAACCCATCAGGTTCAAAGCGGTTCCCATGAAATGCTTGAAGGTGCAAAAGAGGTTATAACAGAAAGCACCAACCTTGAAAAAGCAACGCAGGAGATCACTTCCGGCATGAACGAAATGGCAAGCGGTGCAGATCAAATTAATGTTGCTGTCAACCACGTCAATGGCATAAGCGGCAAAAACCGCGAAGGTATTGACACCCTGATAGGAGAGGTATCGCGTTTTAAGGTGGATTGATTAAAACGCGTAGCGTTATAATATTAGCAGTTTTGAGCTTTGCCCAAAACTGCATATAAATGTGCGCCCAGTATTGGGTCCATTGGCTTATTGAAAGATAAACTGGAAATTTCCAATGTAAAAAATAATTAAAACGGTGGATATGATATGAAAATTCGCACAAAACTTTTTAGCGGGTTTATTTCAGTAGCGGCAATTGGGGTATTACTCGGCATAATCGGGTATTACAGTAATAATAAACTCACAGCTGAATCTGTAGACCTCCTGCACATATCGGAAACAAGGACAAGCATCTCATCGATATTGGGTTCTCATTATACCTGGAGGCACGGGCTGACAGCGGCAGTATTTACCGAATCGAGTTTTACAGGCTCACTCGATTCTTCCGCCTGCTCATTGGGCAAATGGCTGAGCAGTGATGAAGTAAAAAATATAACCGACCCTGAGGTTATTTCGTTGCTAGAGCAGGTGGTTGACCCGCATCATTTTATACATGGCAAAGCGGGGGAAATTGTAACTTGTCTTGGCATTGAAGAAACAGATGAAGCGACAACTATATTGGTAGATGAAGTCTTGCCGAAAACGCAGGAAGTCATTTCCCATTTGGAAGATATAAACAATCGTTACGGCGTTTTGATTGACAAGAAAATACATGAAATCAACGATCTTGGTTCGCTGTTTGAACTTATTATCATAGCGATTGTAATTGCAGCGGTAGCTGCAAGCGTTCTTTTGGCATTAGCCATAACATCTAACGTAGTAAATCCGCTTATACCGCTTTCGGCCTTTATGGAAAAAGCCGGTACAACGGGAAATATAATCATGCGCGAAGAAGACAAGAAAACAGTCGGCAAAAATGTGCGGCGAAAAGACGAAATCGGAACAATGATCCGCTCCTTTGCCGGTTTTGTGGATAAAATCAAGGAAATGGTTAATCACATCAAAAAAGAAGCAGGAGTGTTGTCTGATATCGGCGATGATCTTGCCAGTGACATGAACGAAACCGCCGCCACCGTTAACCAAATGAACGTAAATATTCAGAATATCAATGGCCGTATACTAAACCAAAGCAAAAGCGTTAACGCAACTCATGAGACAATGGAAGAGGTTATATCCAACATCACCAAACTGGATAACCTTGTTGAAAAACAAAGCTCCAATGTTACACGAGTCTCTACCGCTATTGAGGAAATGGCGGCTAACATTCAGTCAGTAACCTCAACACTTTCCAACAATGCGGCGAATGTTCATACCTTGCGTGATGCATCGGAAGTAGGACGGGCCGGATTGCAGGAAGTTTCCGAAGACATACAGGAAATCGCCCGCGAGTCCGAAGGATTAATGGAAATTAACTCCGTCATGCAGAACATCGCCAGCCAAACAAACCTGCTTTCGATGAATGCCGCCATTGAAGCAGCCCATGCGGGAGAATCGGGAAAAGGGTTTGCCGTAGTCGCTGATGAAATCCGCAAGCTAGCGGAAAGTTCCAGTGTACAATCCAAGACTATCGGCAGTGTTCTGAAAAAGATAAAAGGTTCCATTGATAAGATAATCAAATCCACAGAAAACGTGCTTACTAAATTTGAGGCTATTGACGTCGGTGTCAAGGTAGTGTCGGATCAGGAAGATCAAATTCGCGGCGCAATGGAAGAACAGGGAAAGGGGAGCAGGGAAATCGTAGAAGGCGTCATGGAAGTTAACGACATAACGCAGCAGGTAAAAACAAGCACCCGTGAAATGCTTGATGAGTCTACAGAGGTAATACGAGAAAGCGCGGAACTGAACAACTCGACACAGGAAATTACGCAGGTCATGAATGAGATGGCAAGCGGCGCTGAGCAAATTAATGCGGAGGTAATCCACGTAAACGGCATAAGCGGCAAGAACCGCGAAGGCATTGAAACCCTGATAAAGGAGGTGTCGCGTTTCAAAGTTGAGTAATAATTCCCATAACGCGGGCATAGTCCAAACTGATTTTTGCCGGTACTATGACCTTATGGACAAAAGCCCTGTTAATTGCTATAGTTTGACTCAAGTATCTGTATCAATGGGTTTCTTTTCCCCTTAAATAATGAAGAAATTTTATCGAATTGTGTAAGGGTTCATATAGATGAAGGAGAAACAGGAATGAAACTAAGTTTGCGGATACCTTTGCTTATCGGAGCGGTTGTAGTAATAACTGCTATCAGTATTATTTTCGCGGCTGTGTTTATTGCTTCCGGAAATCTGGAAGAAGCCAGTTATAATGAACTTTCCGCCGAAGCAAGTGCAAACGCCGAGCTTATCGCAGCCAAGCTGGAAAACCAGAAAATACAACTCTGGGAAGTAGCCAACCGTGCCCGGACCCGGTCCATGGACTGGGAGGGAGTTGTCAAACGGAACCTCACGCCGGATGTGGATCGCATTGGCAGTCTTGAGCTGGGTTTGGTATATCCCGGCGGTGAGACCCGCTATGTACGTGATCCGCAAATCACCAACTTGAGTGATCAGGATTATGTCAATCAGGCGTTTTCCGGGGAGAATTCCGTATCAGATGTGCTTATCAGCCGGGCTACCGGTATGCCCGTTGTAATGTTCGCCTCGCCAGTATTTGAAAATGATGACCCGGGCGCGCGTGTCATCGGTGTAGTTATTTCCCGCAGGGATGGCGGCTTCCTCTCCGAATTGGCCGCGCATATAAAGCCCAGTAAAAAAAGCGGTTATGCGTTTATGGCGAATAACGAAGGTGTTATGATCGCCCATCCTGATAATGATCTGGTACTCAATCAATGGAATCCGGTACAAGAGGCCAATAACGATCCTTCCCTGAAATCTCTGGCGGATATGCTCAGTCTGGCCACCAGGGAAAAATCCGGTATTGCTTCCTATAGTTACAGAGGAGAGACCAGAATATGCAGTTTCTCGGAAGTTCCCGGCCAGGCCTGGACATTGTTTGTTGCAATTGAAAAAAAGGATTTTGAGGAAGCAGTCTCAGGTATGCGCAATATTATACTTGCAATAGGGGTGATCTGTACTCTCGCGGGTATTGGTGTTGCGATTCCTATTGGAAGGTCGATCGCCAAGCCGGTGATCCGTATCGCCGAAACATTGAAGGATATATCAGAAGGCGAAGGTGATCTTACCCGAAGCATAATTATCAATTCAAAAGATGAATTCGGAAACCTTGCTCATTACTTCAATAAAACACTGGAAAAAATTAAAAATCTTGTCATTAATATCAAGAAAGAAGCGGACGTATTATCTAACATCGGCAATGATCTTTCAAGTAACATGACCGAATCAGCCGCCGCTGTAAACCAGATTACCGCCAATATTCAAAGTATCAAAGGCCGCATATTGAACCAGAGCGCCAGCGTAACCGAAACCCATGCGACAATGGAACAGGTGGTAGCAAACATCAACAAACTGGACGGCCTTGTTGAGCAACAAAGCATCCATGTGGCACAAGCCTCATCCGCCATAGAGGAAATGGCGGCCAATATTCAGTCGGTTACCGCAACCCTTGCCGGCAATTCGGCCAATGTTCACACCTTGCGGGATGCCTCCGAAGTAGGACGCGTCGGATTGCAGGAAGTGGCCGGGGATATTCAGGAAATTTCCCGCGAGTCCGAAGGGCTTATGGAGATTAACTCTGTAATGCAGAACATCGCCAGCCAGACCAATCTGCTTTCAATGAATGCCGCAATAGAGGCCGCTCATGCCGGGGAATCGGGAAAAGGTTTTGCCGTAGTCGCCGATGAAATCCGTAAATTGGCGGAAAGCTCCGGCAAACAATCCAAGACCATCGGTGTTGTTTTGAAAAAGATAAAGGGTTCCATCGACAAGATCATGAAATCCACTGAAAATGTACTTACAAAGTTTGAGGCAATAGACTCAAGCGTCAAGGTTGTCTCAGATCAGGAAGAACATATCCGCGGAGCGATGGAAGAACAGGGGACAGGGAGCAGGCAAATCGTTGAAGGCGTCATGGAAGTAAACGGAATAACCCAACAGGTAAGAACCAGTTCCCATGAAATGCTTGAGGGTTCAACAGAGGTTATCCGTGAAAGCACTGAACTGGACAAACAGACACAGGAAATTGCTTCCGGTATTAACGAAATGGCAAGCGGCGCGGAAGAGATGAATGTTGCCATCCACCACGTAAACGAATTAAGTGTCAAGAACCGCGAAGGCATTGACACCCTAATGAAAGAAGTTTCCCGCTTTAAGGTAGAGTAGAAAAAATATTCGCGTTATTGGTTGATCTGTTATTTGTTTTCAGGAACAATGACAGCGCATCGAGTGTCCATCGGCGATTTGCACGAAGGGCGGCGGCTCATAAAAGCAGCGTTTGAATGCCTGGGGACAGCGCGGAGCAAAGGCACAACAGGGAGCCGCCGCTATAGCCGCTTTTTTTTCATTGGACGGGGGCGAAGGCAGGACAGACTTTATCCCCGTGGCGGAGGCAAAAAGCATTTTTGTATACGGATGATGGCCGTCCTGCCACAGATCAGCGGCGGGCGCTTCTTCTACCAGTTCACCTGAGTACATCACGCCGATACGGTCGCAGAAATAACAGGCCACTTTCAAATCATGGGCAATAAAGAGGAAGGACATATTCCGCATCTCACGGATTCGGTTTTCGCGGATATCAAGCAGCAGATTGAGTATCTGGGATTGAACCGAAACGTCCAGCGCCGAAACCACTTCGTCGCAGATTAAAAGTTCCGGCTGGGGCAAAAGGCTTCGTGCGATGGAAATGCGCTGGCGCTGGCCGCCGGAAAATTCCGAGGGGCGCCTGTCCAAATCTGCGGCGGACAAGCCTACCTCCTCAAGGACGGCAGCGGCTTTTTCCCGAAGCTGCTGTGTCCCCATGCTCCTGCCGCCGGGACTGTAGCGCAGGCCGGAAATGAGCACGTCGCAGACGCTCATGCGGGGATTCAGGGAGCGGGCTGGGTCCTGAAAGACGTATTTTACCTTTTGCCGGTACGACTTGAGTTCATCGCCGCTGAGAGTTCCCACATCGACCATGTCGTCTCCCGCATAAAACCGGATATTCCCGCCGTCCGGCTCGTACATCCGGACAATAAGCCGCGCCGTCGTGGTCTTGCCGCAGCCCGATTCACCCACCAGCCCGTAGGTTTCATTTTCCCCAATGGTAAAGGAAATGCCATTGACGGCATGCACAAAGTGCCCAAAACGGGCAAAAAAACCCGCTTCTAGGTTGAATCGTTTCTGCAAACCGGAAATTGACAGCAATGGCATTGGACAATAATAGACTGCAATACTGATTGTTTCAATCGGCTCTAATCTTGAATACAAGCAGGAAAAACGCTATAATGATATATTGATGAACCATGAGCCGTTTCATGCTGAAGGACTGCATTTTTCATGCACCCGTTGTTCTTCATGCTGCCGCAAAGAAAGCGGCTTTGTGTACCTTTCCGAAAATGATCTTTCCCGTCTGGCAAATGAGAAGCAAATGGACTACACTGCCTTTATTAAGACATGGTGTCGATGGGTTGCGTTTGATCACGGCAGGGAGCGTTTATCGCTGCGGGAAAAATCCAATTTTGACTGTGTTTTCTGGAATGACGGCTGCTCGGTGTATCAGACCAGACCACTGCAATGCAGGGCGTTCCCGTTTTGGGACTCTGTGCTAAGCTCCCTTCAGGCATGGGAGGCTGCCGGTATAAACTGCCCCGGCATAAATAACGGCGAATTACACGATGGGGAAGAAATAACGGGGGTTCTTCGTTTGCTGGAAGAAGAACTGGTGATTGAGCGGGAAATGCCGCGCATTGGAGGTCGGTAATGCACATCCGTTTTTGGGGGGTACGCGGCTCCCTGCCTTCGCCAATGCGTCCGTCCCAGATAAAAGAAAAAATTTTGACTATTCTGGAACAGGCCAAACCCAAGGATATTGCCAATGCTCAAAGCAGGGAACGTTTTCTCAATTCTCTTCCTCCCTGGCTTTACGGAACCATCGGCGGTAATTCACCCTGCATCAGTATTGCCATTGACAGTTTTGAAGAACCGATTATCCTTGACTGCGGCTCGGGACTGCGGGAGCTGGGTCTTTCCTACCTGAATGATAAGCCCTTTCCCAAAAAATACCACATATTCTTTTCTCATTTTCACTGGGATCACCTGCTGGGTTTCCCGTTTTTTGACCCGGCCTACGACCCTTCGGTGACGCTTGATTTTTATTCCCCAAAAAGCGAGCTTGAAGAAGTTCTTCTCGGGCAAATGCGCTCTCCCTATTTCCCTGTTCCAATGGACAAACTGCCGGCAAAAAAGAATTTTCATTATCTGCAGAATAAAATCTCGCTCGGGCAGGCCGTAATTAATTTCAGAAAGATGAACCACCCCGGCGACTCTTATTCTTACATGATCAGTCACAGGGGGAAGCGGTTTATTTATGCGACAGATGTAGAACTTTCACCCTCCGATTTTGAGCAGAATGAAATAAATGCGGATTTTTTCAAAGGTGCCGATATAATCGTCCTGGATTCCCAATACACCATTGGTGAAGCTATCGACAAGTACAACTGGGGCCACAGCGCCTTTAATTTGTCGGTTGATTTTGCCATTAACTGGGGGATTAAGCACCTTGTTTTATTCCACCATGATCCTGCATATAGCGACCACAAACTTGCAGATATGCTGCAGGCGGCGCGCCTGTATCTTGACCGGATGAAAATCAAAGGGCTAAAAATAAGCCTGGCTACGGAAGAACTGGAAATTTCGCTGTAATTTGGAAGAGGATGCACAAAACAAGCAGACGAATTATTACCATTACCGCTTTACTGCTGGGCGCGCTGTTGTTTCTGTGCTGCGCTGTAACGGCTTGCCTGGTATTCTTTAATTCAGCCCCCCATTTTTCGCTTGACGCAGCTTCCGGCAATGAAGGCCTTTTGGTAGAACCGATTGATGGGGAAGAAATTGCGGTGCGTTTTGAGGTGCGCCGCGGGGAAAGTTCCCAATCGGTTGGACGGCGGCTTGCCGAATCCGGCCTTATCCGGAACCAGTTGTTCTGGGACATACTATGCCGTTTCGGGAAGGAGCATATAAAAACCGGCAGTTACCGCATCGAAGTGCCTGCTAGTCAGATCGCCATCCATCGCATTTTGGTATCGGGTAAACAGATTCTGCTTCGGGTGACGGTTCCCGAAGGCCTTACCCTTACAAAAACAGCGAAGCTGATGGAGGAAGCCGGTATCTGCCCGGCGGACACATTCGTCACTGCCGCCATCGATCCGCAGATAATTGAGCGTTACCGAATTCCGGGTATCAGTATGGAAGGTTACCTCTACCCTGACACCTACCTTTTCCCCCCGGAATTTCCGGCGGAAAAGGCGGTACAGGCTATGGTGGATACTTTCTTCAGCAGGATCACCGACATTGATGCTGATACTCTGTCCTTGCCTCCGGAAGAACTGAATCGACTGATTATTCTTGCGTCAATTGTCGAGCGCGAGTACCGCCTGGACGAAGAAGCCCCGCTGATGGCTGGTGTTTTTATCAACCGGCTGAATATCAATATGGCGCTGCAGTCATGCGCCACGGTTGTATATGTGATCACCGAAGTGCAGGGGCGGCCGCATCCTGAAATGCTGTACAACAGGGACATTGAAATACGCGACCCCTATAATACCTATATACGCCCCGGCCTGCCCCCTGGGCCAATTTGTTCTCCTGGATCTGTCGCCCTCCGCGCCGTTTTGAATCCATCGGAAACAAACTATATGTATTTCCGCCTGGTGAATCAGGCTTCGGGCAAACATTACTTTTCAAATACCCTCGACGATCATATCCGGGCAAGTGTGCTTTATGTAAAGGGCGGGCCTTAATGGGCCGTGTTTCCAAAACATCCATTCAGGAAGTGATCCAGCGGCTGGACGCCGTCTCGGTGGTGGAGGACTACATCCGGCTTGAAAAAAGGGGAGGCCGCTATTGGGGGCGCTGTCCCTTCCATGCGGGCGGAAATGAACGCACCCCTTCCCTGAAAGTGGAAGCCGATCAAAAACTGTACTACTGTTTTGGATGTCAGAAAGGCGGCAGCATCGTTGATTTTGTCATGGAGATGGACAAAATTAGTTTCATTGATGCAATAAAAAACCTTGCACGAAAATTCGGCGTGGAACTTGCCTATGAAGACAGCGGGCAGCAAGACGGCGAGTTTGAGGCGGAGCAGTCCCGCAGGGAGGAGCTTTCCGAGCTGTACAGCAGAACCGCCGTGACTTTTCACCATTTTCTGACGGAAAAGGCCGAAGGAAAACCCGCTCTTGACTACCTTTTGTCCCGCAATATCAGCATAGAAATGATACAACGTTTCCAGCTTGGCTACTCACCGGCTGACCGTGACTGGCTCTACGGCTTCCTCCAGGGTAGGGGATATTCCGCCGAATTTCTCGACAACTCCGCCCTGTTTTCGGCGAATTACCGGGGGATGGCTTTTTTCTCGGGCCGCCTGATGTTTCCAATTACCGACCGGCAGGGCAAGGTTGTCGCCTTTGGGGGCAGAGCACTGCCGGGGACTCTGCAGAACGACGGCAAGGAACCGCCCAAATATATCAACACCCGCGAGATAGAAACCTACAGGAAGAGCCATATGCTCTATGCCCTTGATCTGGCATTGCCGGAGATACGAAAGTCCAAAACCGTCTACATTGCCGAAGGCTATATGGACGTTATCGCCCTGCATCAGGCGGGTATTACCGGCGCAGTCGCCCCCTGCGGTACGGCATTTACCGGCGAGCAGGCAAGGCTTTTACGGAACTGGGCGGAAAAAGCTGTGCTGATCTTTGATTCTGACGAGGCGGGGCAGAAAGCGGCTCAAAAAAGCATCATCACCTGCCGAAAAAACGGCCTTGCCTGCTCCCTTGTTGAACCGGGAAATGTGGAAAACGGGGAAGTATCAAAGGATCCCGCTGAAATCTTGCAAAAATTCGGCGCCGAAACCTTGAAAAAAACAATGAATTGCATTAAATTAGACTTTGAATACCTTATCGCAAGGGGCAAAACCCAGTATGATGTCTCAATACCCAGGGGGAAAGCCGAAGCCCTTGCACTGCTTTACCCCTACCTTGATGCGCTGGATTCAAAAACCGAGCGCGATGATTGTACCGGCGCTGCAGCCGATGAATTGCGCTTGGACAAAAGCGCGGTACTGAATGAATATGAAAGCTGGCGGCGTTCCAACAGCAAGAACGAGACGGAAAGAACAAATGTCAAGGAGGTTCCCGATACTGAAGCGGCCATACGAATGAATGACGAGCTGTTTTTGCTCACCGTCGTATCGGTCAATACGGATTTGTATCCTGAATTCCGCGCTTCTGTTGAGATGCGGGAAATAGACGATCCAAACGCTAAGGAACTGTTCATAGCCCTTGAAGAGTGTTTTATACACGATGAAAGCGGAACGGATCATCTATTGTCCCGTATTGATTCATCAAAGCTGAAGAATTTTATCATTGAGCGGGGTATATCGCCGGAATTCAGGAGTGATTCGAAACGAGATCCCGAAAAGCTGATGGAGGACGGGATCAAACGGGTAAAGGGGAAAAGTTTTCGCCGCAGGAGAACCGAAATCGGCGCAGAACTCAGAATGCTGGAACGGAATTCCGGTACGGCAGGACAGGAATCCCCGCCGCCGGATGCCGGTGGCAGGATTAACGATCTAATCGCAGAGATGATGCATATTGATGCTGAAATACGCAAACTGGAAGGTAATTAAGGGATGTCGAATAACCGAAAAATAGAGGCAAAAGCCAAGAGCCGGACTTCTTCTTCAGTAAAATCTGCAAAAGCACAGACAATAAAAACCAAAACAAAAACAGGGGCCGCCGCTGTCACGGTAAAACATGATGCGGTTCGCAAGCCTCTAAAAAAAGAAAAACAGGGAAAAATACTGCAAAGACCGTCAAAAACACAGAAAACAGCATCTGCAAAAAGGGAAATCAATAACGAGAGTATTCTGTCAAACCCGGCAGTGGTAAAACTGGTTGAGTACGCAAAAGGAAAAAAGACCCTTTCGTTTGAAGAACTTTCCGATTTCCTCCCCGAAGATATTTCCAACACGGAAAAAATCGAACCGGTACTTGCCCTGCTTGAGGCCAGTAATGTACAGATAATCGTTGACGATAGCGCTGCAGATGACGGCGAGGCGGAAACGCCCAAAGCTGCAGAAACCGGCAAGAAACGCACGACAGGCAGCGAAAAAGAAACCTCCCTTGTGGATGATCCCATCAGGATGTATCTGCGGGAGATAGGGCGGGAAAGCCTGTTAACCGCCGAGCAGGAAATCGAACTTTCCCGCCAGATGGAGAACGGAGAGAATATCGTAAAAAATGTGATAAAAAAATCAGGCATGATAATTCCGGAATTTTATCGCATCGTTGAGGAAGCATTTTCCAAAAAAGACCTGAAGGAACTGAACCTTTCCAAAAAAGAAATCACCGAACGAATGGCAGAGCGCAGACGGTTAAGCCAGTTTTACCGGGATGCCCTTCGCACCATACAGACAGACCTGAAAAACTACACTGAGATTAAACAATCCCTGATTGACAGGGGAATTGACTTCATGGAAGACAAGAATCTTGCGACTCTCCGTAAAAAGATTAATAGAGTTGTCAAGAACGCCGCCCTGCACCCCGACGAGATAAACCTGTTTTCCGAGAAATTCATCCAGGCAGCAAAAAAAATAAAACGCTACAGGAAGGATCAGGAACGAATTGAGAAGCATCTGCAGGTTGCTTCCCTGAAGGATCTTCGTACATTGGGCCGTAACCTGACGATCAGGGAAGAGCGAATTCGGCTTGAAGGAGAACTGGGACTTTCCTCAGACGAAATAAAGGAAAAAATACGGCTTATCCAGTTAAACGAAAAAAAACTGCGCTTTATGGAAGCTGAATTTGAGGAGAATATAGAAAACATCAATCTGATGGCAAAGGAAATACTACACGGCATGGCCATGATGAAAAACGCCAAAGACAGGCTGATTAAGGCGAATCTGCGTCTTGTAGTATCCATTGCGAAAAAATACACCAACCGGGGCCTGCATTTTTTTGACCTGGTGCAGGAGGGAAATATCGGCCTTATCAAGGCTGTTGAAAAATTTGAATACCAGAAAGGTTTCAAATTTTCTACCTATGCTACCTGGTGGATCAGGCAGGCGATTACCCGTTCCATCTCCGATCAGGCAAGGACTATCCGGGTACCCGTACATATGATCGAACAGATAAACAAGGTTGTCCGCGAATCCCGGCAGCTTTTACAGACCCTGGGACGAGAGCCAACCGATGATGAAATCGCAAGCCGGCTGGGATGGCCGACCCAGCGGGTAAAGCAGGTAAAGAAGGTGGCAAGGGAACCTATCAGCCTCGAAACACCTATCGGCGAAGAAGAAGATTCCCTTTTGGGAGACTTTATAGAGGACAAGGAAGTGGAAAACCCGGCAATCCAGACCGCGCATACCCTGCTCCAGGAGGAAGTTGACCGGGTACTGACTACGCTGCCTCCGCGTGAGCAGGAAGTCCTCAAAATGCGTTTTGGGCTTGGAGACGGCTATTCGCTTACCCTGGAAGAGGTTGGCCTGCTTTTCAAGGTAACGCGGGAGCGGATCAGGCAGATCGAGGCAAAAGCCCTGCGGCGGCTGCGCCACCCCAGAAGAAGCCGGAAACTCAAGGATTTTCTTGACCATTGAGTGGAACGGGGATGCGGGTGATTGCAAAACTTCGGTTTTTCGATTACAACATATAAAAAGCAAGGAGCAGGCAAATGATAACCGATAATGATCTTGACAAACTGAGAACCCTGCAGGACGTTCTTTCAGAAAAAATAGCCCTTGAGCATGACATCCAGGAAATTCCCAAACAGTTGGGTGCGCTGGAAGAGGCCCATAGCAGAACCAGGAAGGCCTATATAGAAAAAAACCTGGAATACGAAAGGGTTAAAAGCGCCGAAGAAGAGCTGAGAGCATTGATGAGAGATGCCGAAACGGCCAGGGAAAAGGCGGAACGTTCCATTTCCGAGATTGGTACTACCCAGCGTGAGTATGAAGCCCTTGATAAGGAACGCCGTTATGCCGAAGAAAAAGAACAGCAGTACGGAAGGGATGTACAGCAAAAAGAAAAGATGCTGATGGATCTGGATGAACAGATTAAGCGGTACGCTGCCCTTAATGAGCACCAGGAAAAAGAGCTTGCCGAAAAGCGGGCCGGAATCGAGGCAGAAGTTGCTGAAAAGAAAAAGCAAACCGACAGCCTTTTGAAGAAAGAAAAAAAGCTCACCAACGATCTTGATCCTGAGGTGGTATACAAATTTGAGCGTATCCTTAGGAACAAGATGGGGCTGGGTATAGTTGCCATCAAGGGTAATGTCTGCATGGGCTGCCACATGATACTTCCCGTGCAGTTTTCAAACAATGTCCGCCTTGGTGAAGAATTTACTTTCTGCCCGTATTGTTCGCGGATTTTGTTTTATGAGGAATCAACAGAAGGCGAAGAGACATTCTTTGATATAGAAGATGCAGGTTCGTTGTATGATCCTGATGAAGAAAATGAAGAAGAATACGAGGAGGATGACAAAGAAGAAGAAAAAGCAGCAGAGTACGAAGAATAATTTTGGCGATGATCCAGACCGCCGCTGTGCGTTTCTCCTTTTGGAGAAACGCATGGAGGAAAGTCCGGGCTCCGCAGGACATGATGCCGGGTAACTCCCGGGACCGGTAAAAATGTGTCGGTACAGAAAGTGCAGCAGAAAGTAAACCGCCCGGTTATTTACGGTTTAACGGAAATAACACGGTAAGGGTGAAACGGCGGGGTAAGAGCCCACCTCTGCAGTGGTAACAGTGCAGGAACGGCAAACCTCATCAGGAGCAAAGTCAAGCAGCGTAGTGAGCAGTTTTGCTGCTCACAGCCAATGGTCCGTTGGTTAAACGCGGGTAGACTGCAATGAAAAGGCCGGTAACGGTCTTTCCAGACAGATGGCGGCAGTATGGAGAGAGACCATACTGGAGTTTTGTAAGCTAACCATTGGTTGCACAAAATTCCAAGACGAAAAACCTGCGGTTTTTCGCCACAGAACCCGGCTTATGGCTCATCGCTTTTTTATTTTTTCTGTAATCATGATTCGTGAGGAGTTACAAATGGATAGCTACCTTGAAATGATGCCTTTGAGCGACATTGTGAAATACGCAGGCGGACATACGAAAAATGCTGTTCCATTTGCAGGTTATCCCCAAAAACACCCGTCAGAAAAGAATAAAATAATCCTTGTCCATGATCCTCTGGGGCAAAATCCTACTGCACTGGAATTTAAGCTGGAAGATGTGCTTTTTGTTGAGGAAATACCTTCCGCAGTAACCGAGGAGGGGGAGGGTGTACCGCTTATCAAACTGTGGATACGCCGGGGTGCACATGGCGTTATCCTTGAACCTTTTGAGGTTAACGAACCTCTGCAATTCACCGGAAAATCAAGGGAAATAAGGGATCGGTTTCTGGGTTCATGATAAATTCGGCGGCTCGTTTTACTAAAGAAGGGGCTGGCGGCATTGTCCATTGCAGCCTTTGCCCCCGCTTTTGCGCCATACCCAGCGGCAGTTTTGGCAGCTGCGGCGTGAGGGGCAATAAGAACGGCAAAGCAATTATTCCCTTTTCCGGCAATCTTACCGCCCTCGCTGTTGATCCTATAGAGAAAAAACCCCTGTACCATTTCCGCCCGGGATCTGTAATTCTTTCAGCCGGTTTTGCCGGCTGCAACCTTCACTGCCCCTTTTGTCAGAACTGGAGCATTTCCCAGTCTGCCGGTTCAGGCAGAGGGTACACACCGGAAGCTGCACAGCCCGGCGACATTGTTTCCGCTGCGCTTCGTGAAAACAGCGGGGCAATTGCCTACACCTATTCTGAGCCGCTGGTTCATATTGAATTTCTCCTTGAGTGTATGGCTTTGGCATACCGGCACGGCATCGCCAATGTATTGGTTACCAATGGCTGCATAAATGCCGAAGCAGCGCGGGAAATCCTTGCCTTAACAGATGCGGCAAACATAGACCTGAAAAGTTTTTCGCATGACAGTTACGCCAAAATCCTTGGCAGCGGTCCTTCGGCAGTCAATTTTCTGGACACTGTGCTTGATTTTATCAAACTTGCCCATGCTCAAAACGTGCATATCGAGGTAACAACATTGATCATTCCCGGTTTTAACGATTCGATCGAAGAGCTGGATAAATGCATAAAGTTCATTGAACCGCTGAAAATACCCTGGCACCTTTCAGCCTATCATCCCGATTACAGATGGAACGCTCCGCCAACTGATCCCGATTTTCTTTTGCGAATAAAGGAACGGGCAAATAAAAAACTGCACTATGTCTATGCGGGCAATATTCCGGGTGAAGGAAACAACACTCTCTGCCCGCACTGTAATGCGGTACTGGTTCGCCGCAGGGGATACCGGACAGATACCCCTGCCCTTGCGCCGCCTGGGGAAGGGGAGAACCATTACCGCTGTGGGCAATGCGGCGGGAAAACACCAATACTGGCCTGATCAACAAATGAAAAATAACAGGATCAACGAATGGCGCGAATAATACAAATACCAGTAGTTTTTAATTCTTTATTCGTTTACATTCGTGTAATTCGTTGATTCTCCTGACAGCTTCTTCAACCCACGAGTTTAAAATATAAAATCCAGAGAACGCCAATAAAAGCGCCGGCAGAAAGAATATAAACCCACTTCGGAAGAGGGCCTGCCGGAACCTTTTTTTCAACTGGACGTGCGGCGGAAAAAGACGGCGGCGGCGCATAATAAGTAGACGGCGGTGCCGAATAACCGCAGGACGGGCAGCCGCGTAAAAAGGCATTTTCTTCGCCGGTAAAACCGCAGGCGGGACAGCGCACAGACGCAAAGAATCTGCCGCAGTTGGGGCATGCTGTTGCACCGCGTACCACTTCGGTATCGCAGTTGTCGCAAAAGAAACGGGGTTTTTTGCTCAATGCAATTCCTTAGGCGGATTTTGCCGCCGGCTTTGCCTTCTTTTGTCCGCCTTCCCTGACTGAACTGTCTGCTGCTGGGGCGGGCGAAGCGGTATCGGTGCCAAGGGCTGCGGCTCCGTTTTTGGAATTGTCACCCTTTGCGGCGGATTTTTTTGATGCTGCGCCGGCGGCCTTGTCGGTGACATAAAAGCCCGGACCTTTGAAAATTATCCCCGCCCCTCCAAAGATAAGCCTGCGGACTTCTTTTCCGCATTGTGGGCAGATTTTTACCGGTTCATCGCTCATTGACTGAAATATCTCAAAGCTATGGCTGCATACTTTACATTCATATTCATAAGTCGGCATAGGGTAATTTATAGCAAAAAAAGATCAAAAAGTGAAGCTACCTCCCGCAGACTCAATATTGGGGTTTTTATATCAATATATTTGCCATCCTGTACCGGTGGATTGGAAAAGAGAATAGCTGCCAGCATACCGAAACGGGTAAAGTCTGCGCCGGGTGAAAAAAATCCACGGGCAAGGCCAAGAACTGCGGTTAAACCTCTGGCCTGTGTCTCATTGGAAAATTGGAGTCTTATGGTGATGGTATATTCCGGTTCACCACCTGCAGGTTGATCTTCTGCCCCGGGAAAAAGACCAATAAAGAGCTGTTCAGCCGGCAGTTCAATGGGGATTCCCATTTCGCTGATTTTTTTATTCAAAACAGCATCGGGGTTTTCAATCCAGGAGGCAAATACTGTTTCGCTGGTGAACTCAGCAAAGCCTTCGGGTATTTTTTTTCCCGTCCCGGAGGGAAAAGGATCGGGAATTGAATCATGCGGGGCAGCTGCTACAAAAGCCTGTCCTGCATCCAGCGCAACGGAAATTCCGTCTTTTGGCGAATACCAATATGTTGTGCCGCTCTGGGTAGAACGTTGTTTTTTCCAGTTTTTGTTTACACCAAATGCCATATTTACCCTTGAGGCGGGATAGCTGCCCCATGCGCTTAGCTGGAAAAACCGCTCGCTGCCCGGCAAGTAAACCGCCGCTGCAGCATAATGTGTCCTGTCAAGCATTTGCCTGAACTGGCTGTTATTTATCAGGCTGGCATCAAGATATTCAAAAAGGGGTCTTAACTTCACCGTATCGGCGAGAATATATGTGGACGCGCCCGGATCAAGGGGCAGAAAACCGTTTTCCGGCAGCATCGTTTCGGGTATTGGAGGCGCAGTACGGCAGGAAAGCAGTAAAACAATTATAAATGAACAGGTAACAGTAAAAAAAGAACGGATAACAGTGAACAAAGAACAGTGAACAGATAACAGTGAAGGATGAAATTTGGTTTTGTGCATAATCTATTCCTACCTTATCTCTGTTAGCTGTTAGCTGTTATTTATTACCTGTATTTTAACCAGCCACGAATCCTCTCCCGCTTCCAGGGGGAGCATTCCTTCCACTTGTGCCCAGGCGGTTTCGACAGCCAGTGTTTCTGCGGCGGCGAGGGGGGCGAGATCATCCCAGGCTTCTTTCAGATTGTCTGAACCAAAGACCGTCAGGCGGATTCGGTCGGTGATGGAAAGGTCCATCTCCTTGCGGCTGTTCTGTACGCCGCGAATGAGGTCGCGGATGTCGCCTTCGCGGGAAAGCTCGGCGGTAATTTCCGTGTCAAGGCCAACGGTGAGGGTTCCTTCGTTGAGTATCCGCAGATTAGCCTTTTCCCTGCGCCGTATGTCGAGCTTGTCGGCGGTAATCGTTATCGTTCGCATGCCGCCGCTCTCGGCAGGAATTTCCAGCGAAAGGGAAGCGCCCCCCAGCAGACTCTGGATCTGCTGCTGGGACAGCGCCTCTATTGTGGCGGCGGCGGCTTTCATGTCTTTGCCAAGCTCTTTTCCCAGTACGCGGAAATTGGCTTTTACCTCGTATTCAACCAGGTCTTCTTCGTTGTCACGGAAAATAATTTCCTTGACGTTGAGTTCCTCGCGGATAATCTCCGCCATTTCCGCAAGCGCCGCCTTTTCGTCGCCCTTGCGCGTAACGAGTTCTGCCATTTTCAGGGGCTGGCGGACTTTGATGTTGTACTGCGATCGCAGGGCGCGTCCCATTGACACGGCGCGCTGGACGGCGGCCATGCGGAACTCAAGGGAGCGGTTGCGCCGTTCTTCTACCGGTGTGGGGAAATCCACCAGATGCACCGACTCGGGATCGCTGCCGCTGCGGAGGTTCTGCCATATAGCGTCGGCGGTGAATGGCATGAACGGCGCGGCGACGGTGATAAGCGTTTTAAGCGCGTGGTAGAGTGCGCCGTAGGCTTCGGTTTTGTCGTTGTCGTTTTTGTCGACAGCCCGCCAGAAGCGGCGGCGGGAACGGCGTATATACCAGTTGTTCAAAAAGCCGATAAAGTCGAGGATTGGGTCGACGGCGCGGGACATATCATAAGCGTCAAGGGCGGCGGCGGTTTTTTCCACAAGGTTTTCCGCTTCGGACAATATCCACTGATCCAGCGGATTAGACGGATGCGGGGGAGCGCCGCCGGGGGTAATGCCGTCGATGTTGGCGTAGGTGACAAAAAAGCTGTAGGCGTTCCACAGGGGGATGATAATGCTCTTCATCACGTCCTTGACACCCTCGTCGCTGTAGCGCAGGTCGTCTGCTTTTACCACCGCCGAATGTACCAAAAACAGCCGCAGCGCGTCAGCGCCGAATGCGTTGATCACTTCCATGGGGTCGGTGTAGTTGCGAAGGCTCTTGCTCATCTTTTTGCCGTCGCTTGCCAGGACAAGGCCGTTGACGATGCAGTTGTTGAAAGCGGGCTTTTTGAACAGCGCCGCCGCGAGAACCGTTAGCGTGTAGAACCAGCCCCTTGTCTGATCCAGCCCTTCGCAGATAAAGTCGGCGGGGAACAGGCTTTCAAACGATTCCTTGTTCTCGAAGGGGTAGTGGTTCTGCGCGTAGGGCATCGCGCCGGATTCAAACCAGCAGTCCAGCACTTCGCTGATGCGGCGCATTTCTTTTCCACAATCGCATGGGATTACAATGTCGTCGACAAAGTGTTTGTGCAGGTCTTCGGGATAGGTGCCGGAAAGCTCTTGTAGCTCGGCGCGGCTGCCGACGCAAATGGTCTTGCCGCAGTCGTCGCAGCGCCAGATCGGCAGGGGGTTGCCCCAATAGCGGTTGCGGCTTATCGCCCAGTCCCGCGCCCCTTCAAGCCATTTGCCGAACCTGCCGTCCTTGATGTGATCGGGAACCCAGTAAATTTCGCTGTTTGCCTTGAGCATGTCCGGCTTTATTTTTTCCACGTTGACGAACCACGATCCCACGGCGCGGTAGATAAGCGGATGATCGCATCGCCAGCAGTGGGGGTAGGAGTGGAGTATTTGGTCGCGCTTAAAGAGTTTGCCCTCGGCCTTGAGTTTCTCCATGATGCCCTTGTCGGCATCCTTGACAAACAGGCCGGCGAAGTCGCTGACCTCTTCGGTAAATTTACATTCAGCGTCTACGGGGCAGATAACCGGTACGCCGGTATTTTTTAGCATTCGCGCGTCGTCTTCGCCAAAGCCCGGCGCGGTATGCACAATGCCCGTACCGTCCTGGGTCGAGACAAAGTCGCCGGCATATGTGCGGAAAGCGTTGGATTCGGATGCGTAACTGAAATACGGAAAAAGCGGCTCGTATTCGATGCCGATAAGTTCGGAGCCTTTTTTGCGCCAGACGATGCGATACTCCGAAGGGTCTTTGTAGTATGCGGGGAGGCGCGCTTCGGCGAGAATGTATTGGGGAGTAGGGAGTGGGGAGTGGGGAGTGGGGGGCGTTGGAACGGAAGCGGTGAGGTCTTCTATGAGGACATAGTCGATGTCGGGGCCTAACGCCAATGCGAGGTTTGAGGGGAGCGTCCAGGGGGTCGTCGTCCACGCGAGAAAGAAGGCTTCCCCATTCCCCATTCCCCAGTCCCCAGTCCCCTTTATTTTAAATTGAACCGTGATCGCCGGATCGTGTACGTCGCGGTAGCCGCCGAGGTTGAGTTCGTGGTTGGAAAGAACGGTGGCGCAGCGGGGGCAGTAGGGGAGTATGTAGTGGCCTTCGTAAAGCAGCCCTTTATCGTAGAGGGATTTTACTACCCACCAGATCGTTTCCATGTAATACGGTTCCATGGTTTTGTAATCGTGATCGAAGTCTACCCAGCGGCCAAGGCGGGTGATGGTGCCGCGCCATTCTTGCACATAACGCAGTACCGAGGCGCGGCAGGCTTCGTTGAATTTCGCTATGCCGAATTTTTCAATGTCGGTCTTGGAATTAAGGCCGAGTTCTTTTTCGATGAGGTTTTCGACGGGCAGGCCGTGGCAGTCCCAGCCGAAGCGGCGTTCGACCTTCTTGCCGCGCATCGCCATGTAGCGGGGGATGATGTCCTTGATGGTATTCGGCACAAAATGCCCGAAGTGGGGCAGGCCGGTGGCAAAGGGGGGGCCGTCGTAGAAGACGAATTCTTCGTTTCCCTCGCGCTGTGAAACGGATTTTTCAAATATATTGTTGCTTTCCCAGAATCCGAGGATTTCCTCCTCCATTTTGGGGAAATTCACCTTGTTGTCTACCGGTTTATACACTTACCTCTCCTGTCGAATACATCCAATATGCCATTTTTGGAGATTATTGGCAATGAGTTCCATTGCTGCAATGAGTCCATTGCTGCAATGATTACATTGCTTGACAATGGAGATTTTGTAAAACACTATGATTAAAAAGGAGTCCGAAATGGCTAAAATTCAATTGATTATAATGTACGCGATTTACGCCGTGTTTGTTGTAATAGCAACGATGGTTAATAATGATGCTCCCTACAGGCTTGTTACAAGCATGGAAACGATGATGCTGATTTTGTTCTGCGCCTTTGTTCTTACGTCAATAATAAACATATTTTATTCTTTTAAACTATTAAAAAAGCAGGAAGCAGACAAAATAACCAAATCTGCCGTCATTATAAAAATAGGCTCCATTCCGTTTTGGGTTGCCATGCCAGCCGTTGTTTTTACTGCGGATATCTGGAGATACGATCTGCCGTATATAAAAGTATTGTTTTACATATTTCTTTTGGGTACATCGGTTTCCGGCATTTCCTATATACGATTATTGCATAAACAGCGGGTAATAAGCCTTAAGCAAACGGTAATACATATATTAATGCAGTTTTGTTTTGTTTTGGATATTGCCGCCATAGCGCGTCTTAAGTATTCGAAAGGAACCGTTCAACCGGATGTTCAGCCGGAAGAAAAACCGGAAGCAAAGCCGAAGGTTTCCAAACACGCTAAAACAGGGGAAGCGCTTGCACAAATCGACGTAAAGATAATCGCTTTTTTCAAAGGCCAATGGCTCAAGCGCAAAAAAACCGTAATCGCCGCAATCGGGGGTCTTGCGGCGCTTATCATAGGACTGGGTATCAATAGCTTCTACCAGTCGCGCAAACCGCAGCCCATAAGCGTAAATATGCGGGTAGAGGCACCAGAAACCACCGGCGATCCCGAATCGCGCCGCCCCCTTTCGGTGTTATTCCGGGGTTCG
>Ga0082212_10002566_pt1 | contig 26375 bp, 30 predicted proteins | sample TergutNt197P3_FD_71548 | JGI IMG/M metagenome (GOLD analysis project Ga0082212, IMG submission 71548) | Neocapritermes taracua P3 segment gut microbial communities from Petit-Saut dam, French Guiana - Nt197 P3 | ecosystem: Host-associated > Arthropoda: Insects > Digestive system > Gut ...
TGATGACCCATCTACTCAAAAGGGACAGATTGTAATCGCTGACACCAACGATAATTACATAAGAGTAAATGCAAATCGTAATGTGATCCAAATTTGTTCGCATGGAGATATTGAATTATTTGCAGGACATGACATTATCATGCAAGCAGAGAACGATATCATACAAAAAGCAGGTAATAACCGGCTTTCAACGATTGCAAGCATTGATAATGTATCATCAGGTTCGCATAATTACAAAGCGGAAGGCGCTATTCACATGAAAGGAAAAACATTTTTCGCGCAAGGCGAGGACGAGGCGGTATTGGATTCTCCAAGCCTTGTGCAAATACAAAGCGGCGCTACTGCCAATGTTTTGGGTAATGGCTCAGTTTATATTGGTTCCGGCGGCGCGATGGATGTATCAGCCGCCTCAACAATGACTTTGGAAGCTTCGACAGTAAATATCAATTGACATCATGATGATATTTGTACATCCATCCCCGCAGCCCATTTTTCGACAATACCCCCTTTGGGGGGTATTTTTTCGCAAAAAAACGCTTCGCTTACCCCCCATTATCGACAAACACCGCCTGCCGAAACGTATAAAGGCCTCATTATCAGCAGCGCGATTTTTTTTTCATATAACCATGAAAAAACCCTATTTGGGGGGTAACACATGGCCTTTTAAATGTAGTAATTTTGCAGTGTATTTTAAGCATACTTATTATTAACTTTTTTTAAAAATTTTTATTATGGCAAAGACTCCAGTAGCATTATTGGTAGACGGCTTCAAGCCGAGAGAGGTAGCCTCCGTAACCTACGCGTTCACACAGGCAACCGACAAGGAAGGTCAAACGACCGGCATACCGCGCGGCGGTAAGATCACCATCAGGGTGAAAGCAATGAACGACGGCACATGCGAACTCCTCAGTTGGATGTGCGACAAGTCGCTGGCAAAAGACGGGAAGATTGAATTCATGAACTCGTCCGACGCAACGAAGAAGATGAAAGACGTCGAGTTCAAGGGCGCCTATTGCGTCGACTTCCAGGAACACTGGGAGGACACGACGAAATCCGAAGCGCTCGCCCACTGGGAAGAGATCACGATCACGTGCAAGGAAATCATCAACCAGTCCGTGACCTACGAAAACGAGTGGAGCTAAACATGATCAGGATGGGACTATCAGTTTAATTTCGTAATTCGTAATTAAATAGATAGCCCCATCCTTTATTAATAAACTATTAAAATATAAAATTATGAGAGATATTGAAATAAGCCCATCTAGCATTCCGGTTAGATTAGAAGTAAAGGAATTTAAACAACCAGCAAGAGAGGTCGCATCCTATACAATACAGTTCAATCAGCCTACAGACATAGAAGGGCAAATAGCGGGTAATGTCCGCGGAGGTAAAATTAATTTACGGTTAAAAGTTTTAAACATTGGTAATACCGATCTGGTACGTTGGATGACTAATGATTGGGAAGTTCATGATGGTGAAATATTATTTATAAATACCACAAACGGCAATAAAATGAAAACATTAGCGTTTGAAAAAGCTTACTGTGTGGACTACATCGAACACTGGGAAGACGACATTTATGAACCCTTACTTGCACATTGGGAAGAAATCACAATTTCATGCAAAAAAATAACCATTGAGCAAGCGGAATTTGAGAACACTTGGGAACTGGAAAATGGCCCAAAAACAAATTTGTAATTTAACATAAACTATTAATAATAACAATTATGGCACTTAGATCAACATTAGAATTAGATGAAAAATTGTACGATGTATTGGATCTTGATTATGAATTTTCCTTGTCGTATGATAATAATTTCAAACCGTCGAATAACGCCGTCAACGGCGGACTGATCAATTTTACTATTCTCTCGCCAATATTTGATAACCTCGTATTTCATAATTGGTTGTTAAAAAAATTACGTAAGTCGGGTAAGTTTGTTTTACCTATTTCACATATTACCGCACATGGTATGAAATGGTATCAATTTGCAGATGCGTACTGTGTTCGCTTATCGGAACATTATAACAAATCCAACTCATCACAAATGTACATGCGAATAACGATATCTGCTTCTTCTATCACTGTTATCGGCGAAAAGTGTGAAGAGACTCTTTATAACAAAAATTTTCCACCCCCAGAAAAAAAACGATAAAAAATGTAATAAGTATGGGAACATTAACAAAAAAAGTTACTATTTGTATCGATAATAAAGAGTATAATGGGGAAGAGAAAGAAGAGTATAATTTCCAACGCATTGTGTTGAAACAACAGCTTTTAAACCCCAATGAGCTTCGTTTTACAATGCAAAAGAAGGAGTTAACGCAATCTATAAATCACAACGATTTTCCCACTCCTAAAGAAGTGATGGGAGCGGAAGTGTATTGTAGAATCGATACGGAATATTATGACGACGATGATACGTTACATGAAGAAGGAATAGTATTTAATGGTATAGTATTCAATGTCAATGTATATCCGAGTTCGGGTACGTTCTCTGAACAGTTGATTGATGTGATAGCCTATAGCCATGACTACTTATTGATGGATCATCCGCATTGTTTCTCGTATGAAAATAAGTCATTAAGGGACATTGTGTTGAAAACGCTCGATCCGTATGATATTAAAAAAGAAGGAATTAATCCGCGAACAACAAACCCCATTCCTTATACCGTTCAATACAATGAATCGAACTATCAATTTTTAACGAGACTGGCGTGTCGCTATGGCGAATGGATGTATCACAACGGTAAAAAATGGGTTTTTGGAGAAATAGTAAAAAAAGGTCCGATTGACCTGCAAGCACGGAACGATATCATTGATTATCAGTTTCAGACCGGACTCGCACATCATAAGCTCAAACACGCGCATCATGATTATTTAGAATATAAAAATCTGATAAAAAGCGATTCGAACTTTTCAGATCTGAAAACGCCCAGTTACCATTCATTGACTGATACAGCCCTGAAAGAGTCTGAAAAAAGGTTTTCCAAAGAAACATTTCAACACGTGCGATGCAGTAATCCCGAAGTCAACGAAATAGACGAACTCGAAGTTTCGGCAAAAACGCAATTGTTCGGCGAAAAAACGCAGCAAACTGTTTGCTCGGGATCGTCTGTGCGATCCGATTTGACAATTGGCAGTTGCATAAAGATTTTTGAATTAAGTAAAGATGGTGAAAAATCTTATTTTGATTATGAAGAACTGATGATTACCGGAATTGTTCATTTTACCGAAACAAATGGTAATTACAGCAACTCCTTCACGGCTGTTCCATCTAAATGCAAATATCCGCCCTACTATCAAAGCGATATCTTCCCAGTATCGGCTGCTCAGCGAGCCAAAGTAATTGACAATGACGACCCCGAAAAACTGGGACGTATCCGTGTTCAATTTCTCTGGCAAGTGGAACAGGATGAAAACCTGATAACGCCATGGATACGTATCGCCCAACCGCATGGCGGCGATCAGAAAGGTTTTTACTTCATTCCTGAAATCGGCGAAGAGGTCATGGTCGATTTTGAAAATGGCAACGCCGAAAAACCATTCGTTGTCGGCACATTATGGCATGGTAAACAACGACCCAAGGATTCATGGACAGGAAAAGAAAAACGTACGAATACATGGGGGCAAAGTTCGGGCGCTGTCACCAACAATTCCCTCAAAGGAATTCGCACCCGAAATGGACATGCCATTGCCTTTTTTGATGACCCTGTAACCAGCAAAGGACAAATTATTATTGTCGACACAAACGATAATTATTTAAGATTAAGGGCAAATGATGATCAAATCGAAATATATTCACATGGAAATATTGTTTTGTACGCAGAAAACGACATCATTATGGAAGCGAAGAACGATATCGTTCAAAAAGCAGGCCACAACCGACTTTCAACAATCGCAGGCGTTGACAATGTTTCATCCGGTTCGCATAATTACATTGCAGGAGGCGCCATTCACATGGAAGGTAAAACATTTTTCGCACAAGGTAAGGATAAGGCGACATTGGATTCCGGAAGCCTTGCGCAAGTTCAAAGCGATTCCACGACCAATGTATTGGGAGACGGTTATTGTTTTGTGGGGTCAGGTGGTCAACTTGAAGTTAATGCAGGTTCATCAATGTTAGTAAAAGCGCAGGCAACAATGGATTTGAACTCAAGTGCGCCCATGACTTTGGAAGCCCCTATCGTAAATATCAATTAAATAGCACATTATGGAAATCTAACCATTTAGTGCTTATAGTATAAATTATTCATAAAATAACCATTAAAAAAAATAGTAATATGATACGAACTTTCGCTTCATCCCATGCAATGAAAGTAAAGGAATCCGATTTTTTAACTTATAAGTTTTTTAGAAACCTATATGATTATTATTTAAATCAATATGCAGGCGATAAAGAACTAGACGATGTATATAAAAAACTTATTTATAACGGATCACTTGATTTATCGTCTCCTCTGAATGAAATTATGAGGAGTTGTTTAGCATGGAGTATTAAAGGAAACAGAGAAATTATTGATTTAACAAATGAGGAAACTGTTAGAAATCCAGCTTTTTTATTAAGTCTTGCAAATGGTGATACAGAAAATAAACTAAAGGAACTATTCCAAAGATTCGTTGAGCATTCATGTTATAGTTTATGTAATCATATTGAAAAAAGGCATTGGGGGCCACCAAAAGTAAATTTGACTAAAGAGTTAAATGATCAAATTGATGCTCATATTTATTCAGCGGGTATTAATGTTGTATCTGTTCTCATTGATGTGGGAACATTTGGTGTAGGTTCAATTGTTACAGGGGGGTGGAAGGAAGGATTAAAAAGCGCATTTAAAAATTCATTAAAACCTAGTAATTTACAGAAAGGTGTAGCAAAGGATTTGGGGTTTATGGTTGCTGATTCTTATCCAAATATGTATGATAATTATCATGGAACAAATACGTCTGACGCGTATGCTGATACTGATTATTTCGGCCAAGGTATTAAGAGCAAAGTTGCTGGTGTTACCCCTTATATTTCTACCGGTAAAAGCGCATTTAATTTTGGGTATAACGTTATTATGATAAAGAGAAAGTGGCTTCTTAAAAAAAGTGAAGAAGAGCGTCAGAAGTTTCTTAACGATGAATTTGAAACAAAAAGTAAAATCTTTATAAATAATATTACGAAAGAAATTAAATATTATTTAAATTCACCTTACTGGTACACTAACTTGCTTTTATGCTTTTCTAATGTTTGGGAAGGTTTATTAAAAATGTATCCAGATTCATCAAGGCTCAGAAATGTGTCTGGTAGTTCATTTGGTGAATTAATACCAAGAAAAATGTATCATTTTAATGTAGATACTTATGTGGAAGCTCATAAGCTTTATGTGCATTGGATAAAAAATAATGTAAAACCTTTGGGATACTGGGTCAATTCTATCTTGGAAAAAAGAAAGTTACAAAGTCATAAGTTACAAAGTCATAAGATTCCAGATGCTCGGCAACCTTACATACCTTCTTATTATCCAATGGGTGATTCAATGGGCGGACATCATGGAGCAGGAAATTTTTAGCACCGTCTTGCTGAAGTTGCAACGAGACTAATCAAAATCGTTTTCCGGGAAACATCTCGGCGATTTTTGAGTAAAAGCATTTATAATCCGTTTTTTATCAATCAGTAATTTGTAAATGAAAAAGTTCGCATAAAGAGGAAGCGATAACGCTCCTTGACGAACCAATAAGAAGTAAAGTATTAATTTTTTAAAAATTTTATCGTATGAAAAAGTACATTTTTAGTTTAGCAGTAATTGCGGTTTCAATGGCAGTTTTTAGCGCCTGTGAAAAGAAGGTCGATCTCGACGACCCTAACAGAATCGGCGACGGTTCTCCACTCAACCCCTTTAAGGTAGCCACTGTTGCAGACCTCAAAAGGGTCGCTTCCGACGAGATAGGGCCGGGAGGATTTAAGTGGGAAAGCAACAAGCACTACAGGCAGGTTGCAGATATTAACCTGAATAACGAGAACTGGAATCCCATACGCGGCGGCCTTTCGACTGTAGGTGGAGCAACAAGTTGGTTTAAGGGTTCGTATGATGGCGACGGTTACGCCATCTCAAATCTTACTATTACCGGAGAAAACAACTATGTCGGTTTGTTTGGGAACACTGACGGAGTCATCAGAAATGTCCGGTTAAGCAATGTTCGTGTTTCCGGAAAACAGCATGTCGGCTGTTTAGTGGGGTTTCTTTGGACAGGCGGGACAATTGAACATTGTTCCGTGAACAATATAGAGATTTATGCCAACAGTTATCTGGGCGGTTTGGTTGGTAGCGTTTATAATAATGCTACCGTGAATGACTGCATGGTCACCAACGGAACCGTTACCGGGACTCTCAACGGTGTTTACTACCTGATCGGCGGCGTGGTAGGTGAGAACGTCAACGGAACAATCAAAAATTGTTATGCTACCGTTGACGTCTCCGGACAGCAGAAAGTAGGCGGCATAACGGGTCATAACGGCTCCAATGGGACGGTGCAATACTGTTACGCTACCGGAAACATAACGTCGATGGTCATTGAGGTGGGCGGCATTGCGGGAACAAATGTCGGTAAAATATTAAACTGCGTGGCGCTGAGCGGTCAGATAAGAAAAACGTCTGCCGGCCATCTAAATGTTAATAACAGGCCGGTGATAGGACGAATCGTAGGGTCAAATACAGGCACAATAAGCAACAACTACGCCCGATCCGACATGGCGCTGACGGCAAATGCAGTTGCTTTTACACTGGGCGCAGAGGCATCACTCGCTGGTGTACACGGCGCAACCGTTTATGAAACAGACTATTACGGTGCAAATAGTGGAACGTGGTGGAGCGGCACAGCAGGATTTCCCGCCTCTGAATGGTCGTTTGGCGCCGACAAACTGCCGTGGTTGACAACATTTGAATAGCTGATACAGAATCTGACTGTTGACAAGTGATGCGAAATATTTGAACTGTTATTTTTTCCGGATTGCTTCGGAACGGAAGCAATGACGGACACATACCACGTCATTGCGAATGGGGATAGCGTGCCGCCAAGCAGCCGGAAATGACGTTTTGAGTCGCTCGTCATTGCGAATGGGTATGATAAAAAATCAAACAGCCGGAAATGACGTTTTGAGTCGCTCGTCATTGCGAGGAACGAAGCAATCCAGAAAGCACTATAATGCATTGTTTATCACTGGATTGCTTCGCAAGCTCGCAATGACGGAAATACGGGACGTCATTGGTAGGCACGAAGCAATCCAGAATTGAAATAATGCCTTGCTTACCCCTGCTCGGCGTAGCGTCTTTCGCTACGCCGTTGTTAAAAAAGCAAGTCTCCAGACATACACTTTCTAAAAGCGGTAACTTTGATTCTAATACGGCGTAGCTAAGAGACTACGCCGAGCTTTGATTCTAACACGGCGTAGTCAGGAGGCTACGCCAAGCGTGGATAGTCAGGAAACTACTCACAATACTGCAACAACCTGTTCAAATGACCTTTTTATTTCGTTTATTTTGCGTTTCTGTTCTGTTTTACGGTCTTCACACGCAGCTATAAAAGCCAACATCGCTAAATGGTCTTCCTCTGTAACCTTATGAGGTTCTATCACAAAATCTACGCCTTCCGGTTCTCTAATCAGTCCCATAATCAGTTCATATTATTATCGTTAAAATACCTTTTGATCAATTCCAATGCCTGTTTTTCTGCTATCGCCATGCGCTGGCCACCTATCCGGACCGCTCCCAATGTTTTTATATAATGGTCAATCAGGACTGTTTTTGCCGTAAATGCTACAAAACCGTCAAAACCAAGTTCGAAAGAACGTTTGCAGGCAAATGCTACTAAATTACCAGCTACCCCATTGTGTATTTTGTTCTTGCCACAGTTAAAAGGAGCGCTTTCTATCAGGTGCATTTCCAGATAACCCTGTACCTGAGCAATGCTTATTAAACCCTGAATAATGGTAGGGTTCCACAAGATAGTCAGTTTGAAAACATCCCTGTCGGATTTCTGATACTCTTTTTCCCAATCGAATTTCCAACCGTTCTTTTTAGTTAAATGTATCAAATCAGGCTTGGAAAGAGGCAATATTTCCGTGGGAAAACTGTCACCGGTTACAACATTTTCAATCGAATTCGTCAGTTTGTCTATATCAATGTCAATATAAGCCATTTATCTGTCTTTGAAGTGAGATACAAATGTACGTATTTTTTTTCATATATTACAAAGATGGATAAAAAATTTTTCGGATTGCTTCGCAGGCTACCAATGAAGTTATTTTGCAATTCCATGATAATCAATGCACTGGATTGCTTCGTTCCTCGCAACTTGCCTTAGCAAAAATTTTCAACTTTCCTTAGCCAAATTTATCAATGAGTCTTTTTCGGAACGGAAAAAATGTGTCGCTTTCGGAACGGAAGCAATGACGGGCGACTCAAAACGTCATTTCCGGCTCGGTGTAGCGTCTTTCGCTACGCCGTTGTAAAAAAAGTAAGTCTCTTGACTTGCATATTCACAAAGCGGCAGCTTTGATTTTAACACGGCGTAGTCAGGAGACTACGCCGAGCGCAGGTAGTTCGATTTCGACAAGTTTTTTTCAAAACGCTTGGAAAATCCGAAATTTTCGTGTACGTTTGTACCGTATTTTTGAATATTTTTTAAGCAACAGGTAAAAAGATGGAGCTTTCATTAGACGTAACCAAACGATATACTTATGCCGACTATTTGACATGGCTGGATGATAAAGCGCGTGAACTGATTAACGGTATGATTAAGATGCTTCCGGCGCCGCGTCCGAAACATGCTGACGTCAGCTTTAACATCTCCGGAAATTTGTGGGCGATTCTGAAAAAGTATAAGGGAAAATGCAAAGTTTATTCGGCGCCATTCGATGTTCGTTTTCCGAAAAACGGAGAAAAAGCATACGAGAAAATTGACACGGTTGTTCAGCCTGATATTTGCGTCGTTTGCGATTTATCAAAAATTGACGAACGGGGATGTTGCGGCGCGCCGGATATGATTGTCGAAATTTTGTCGCCGTCAACAGCTAAAAAGGATATGACCGAGAAATTTGACCTGTATGAAGAATCGGGCGTTCGGGAATATTGGATTGCATACCCTGATTCTAAGGCGGTTGTCGTCTTTCTCCGCCAGGACGACGGAAAATACGACGCCGGATCAGTTTACGAACTGGAGGGAAAAGTACCCGTCCATATTTTTGATGACCATTTGATAGATTTGAACGACATTTTTTACGATTAGCCTCGGCTTGAAAATGCATGGCGAAAATAACACTTTGAAAAACAGAGAAATGCTTGTTGACTGGAAAAATGAACCGGATTTTCAAAGAGCAAAAACTGAAAAAAACGGAAGTTCAAAGAGCAATATTTGCACTTTGAACTGCACTTTGGAAGAACATAAAACCATAACAGCAAATTTGCAGCAAAAAGGATTGTATTTCACTGGATTGCTTCGCATGCTACCAATGACGTTATTTCGCAATTCCGTGATAATCAATGAACTGAATTGCTTCGTTCCTACCAATGATGTCCCGCCCATCCGTCATTGCGAGGTGGTTATTGAGCGTAGTCGAAATAAACGAAGCAATCCAGTGAAAAACAATGCATTACTGTACTTTCTGGATTGCTTCGCAAGCTCGCAACTTGCCTTAGCAAAATTTTTCAACTTTCCTTAGCCAAATTTATCAATGAGTCTTTTTCGGAACGGAAAAAATGAGTCTTTTTCGGAACGGAAAAAATGTGTCGCTTTCGGAACGGAAGCAATAACGGGCGGCTCAAAACGTCATTTCCGGCTGTTTGGTGGCACACCGTCCCCATTCGCAATGACGGATGGGCGGGATGTCATCGGTAGCCTGCAAAGCAATCATGAAAATTTTTTATCCGTTTGTGTGTGATGTCGAAAATTTTATCTATTTTTGCGAAAAATTTAGAATCATGGACATAGCGAACCCTATTTACGACACGGTATTCAAGTACATGATGGAAGACAATACGGTAGCGAAACTGCTTGTTTCATCCATCATCGGAGAAGATGTGGTCAGTCTGGACCCCATCCCGCAGGAATATTTCTGCGAAGAGGACAAGGAAAAGTATAGGGGCGAAATCCCCAATTTGACTGTGTTTCATCTTGGTTTTTTCGCCAAAATCAAGCTGGCAGACGGGCAGCATAAAGTGATAGCTGTTAAAATACAAAAGGCGGAATTGCCTTCCGACATTATGCGTTTTGGGTGCAATTATGTTGAACAATATGTTGACTCGGTGACCAGTTTAACAAATGAAGAAAGAATAAACGTCGCACAGATATACGTCATCTATTTTCTGGACAAGGAACTGGGCATTTACGACACGCCCGTTTTGAGCGTTTTTCCGGAGATGATGGACGTTTCAACAGGCGAGACTGTCCATTCAGAGAGCAGTTTTTTCGAGGGACTGCACCACAAATCGTGGATTGTTCAGATAAGCTGCCTGAAAGCGCGCCGCCGCAACGAACTGGAGCGGCTTTTGTCTGTTTTTGACCAGAGCAACCGCACTTCCGACATTCATATTCTGAATATCAGGGAAGAAGATTACCCGGAAAAATACCGTCCGGTCATTCGCCGCTTAAAAGGGGCGGCAAGCGATTCGACAGTTAAAAAACAGATGAAAGAGGAAGACGAAGTTATAAAATACCTTCGTGATTATGCACGTATTGCGGTTACAAAAGCGCTCAGGGAGGCAGCAGAAACGCTCAGGGAGGCAGCAGAAACGCTCAAGGAAAAAGACAAAACTATCGAAAAGAAAGATAAAACAATCGAAAGTTTAAGAAAAGAATTGGAAAAATTACAAGGACAGTTTGCAAATCAGCCTGAATGACCATGCGTAATAGCGGCTTGTCCAACGCAATAATGGGACAGTTACGCCAATGCGGTCGCTGATGGAAAACAGGAATTTTAAAGCAGTTGAAATTATATAAAGTATTAATATTTAAATAGATAAGATATGGCAAAATATGTATGTAACGGAGCATTAGTAAGTTGTAATATGGCGGTTCCTCTACCACCGGTGCCTCCGCCACCGGTGCCGCCCCCTCCCATGCCCGCCGCGCCGGTTCCGCTGACGGTATTACCGGTCAAACGGGTCATGTTGAATAAAAATCCGATGGCATCCGAAATGGATTTCGTTCCGATTGTTAATATTCCGACGTTCGGCGCATGTATGTCTCCCGCTAATCCGGGCGTACAAGCAGCGTTGGGCGCTCCTGTGCCTTGCGTACCGACAATAACATCGCCATGGAGTTCGCCTAAACAGAATGTTAAGCTGGCCGGAGAGGCGGCACTGTTGAACAATAGTACTTGTTCATGCGAGCTGGGGAAAGGTATCATAACGGTTTTTTCTCCCGGTCAGGCTACTGTAAATGAAGGATAATAAAAAAATATACTATGAATCAGGAAGAAGAAAAAAAAGAAGAAGGACGCATAAAAGTGTACATCACTTTTAAGGAAAAAACCGTTCTGTTCAGCGCTAATCCGTTGTATACCTTGAAAGTAACAATGGAAAACTTGAAAAAGCTCGCAAACGCCTATCCGGATAAATTCTGGCATTTACCCGAATATGATACCAATGGCCAGCGCATCACCTACTATCTGGGGAAACAGGAAAGCAAGACGGTCTTTCTCTCAACCGCCGCTACCGGCGAAGACCGAAGCCTCGAAGACTATGGCGTCCATGCCGGCGACCGGCTGAAAATCATTCAGAAAGTGGTGGCAGGGTGAAATCAATTACGAATTACGAATTACGAATTACGAATTGTAGGGAAATACGCTTATGGACGTCCGATTCAGTTTTTTGAAAGATGGAAATAAATTATTATACGGACAAGGTGAAGACGGGAAGGGAAACGCGATTGTATAACGAATGGAAAATGATGGATGCGGAATTTGCATCGCATCAAGCGATATCCTACTGCGTCGCGAAAAGCAGTCCGTCGGGCTTGCCGCTCGCGTATGAAATCACTTTCCGTCTGAAATCGATTACCGGCGTGGAAGAACCCGATGCGCAGGGTCTGCAGAAACCCGTCTTCGGCGACAAGCATATCCTCCAAATTACGATCCCGAACAATTACCCTTCCGCTGATGGCGGATACCCTGATTTTAAGTTTGTTACCGATGTGTGGCATCCGAATGTACGGTTTTTTGGAGCGTTCAAAGGCCATGTATGCCTGAACTTCCTGAACAGCGGTACATCCACTCCCTTAGCCGAATATGTCGACAAGGTTGCAGCCTATCTCCGGTATGACGAATATCATGCCCTCGACGAAGAACCGTTTCCCGAAGACCAGACCGTAGCGCAATGGGTACGCGAACAGGCGGAGCCGCAGGGGTGGACTGCGTTTTAGTTGAAAGTTGAAAGTTGAAAGTTGAAAGTTGAAAATTATTGATTATAATTGATAACATTTGTAAAAATTTAGTATCTTTGCCATTTTAATTCATGTTTCAAATGATGGTTAATTCAAATTCAACAGGACGGGCATTTGCCGGCTTCAGGATGCTTCCAACAGCGATAATGTTATGCTGCTGGCTATGCGGGGCGACGGCGCAGGAAGTAAACCTTGACGTCAAGGACAGTCGCAACCGCGAGACGGTTTCCGTCAGGCTGTACGACAATAACGAAGGCAATTTCCTGCTTGAACTCCCCCTCACTTTTCATATCACGCAGAACAATATCCTCTTTATGATTGTCGGCGACGATAACGGCGTGACCGGTAACCATGCCGTATGGATGTTCGACAAAACCATTTCGTTGGGCGACTTCCAGAAGAGAAACAAACAGATCGGTGCATCTAAATCGCTGAAGAAACAAATAGCCCGCCTGGAATCGTTTTTCGAAGGGTCGGAAAATGTTGAGAAATATACCCCGTTCGATAACGGCTGCGAACAGGTGCAGTCGACGCCCAAACCTGTCTTTTTCAAGGTGCGCGACGCGTCGAAACCCGTTGTGTTGAAGCTGAAGTTTTATACCTCATTCGAAAAGGTCGACTTTTCGCAGGAATTAACTGCGGAGGCTGGGGTTGTGAAGGTTACGATAATAGTTAGTAGAGTTTAGAGTTTAGAGTTTAGAGAGTAGAGTTTAGAGTTTAGAGTTTAGAGTTTAGAGTTTAGAGTTTAGAGTTTAGAGTTTAGAGTTTAGAGTTTAGAGTTTAGAGTTTAGAGTTTAGAAGTTAAAATATATGTTATTATGAAAAAAATTGTTTTATCAATAATTATGGCGACTGGATTTTATGCCTTTGTTGCCGCACAGGACACCTGTGTCTATTACCTGACCCCTGATGTGCTGGTGCAAAAGGAGGTGGTACTGAAAAGCGCGAACCAGATGTTTGACCTGAATCTGATGATCAGCGTCAAGTGGCTTCAGATTGATAATAAAATTCAACTGATATTCGACCGGAAGTCGGTACAGGGCAATGATTTTTTCCTGCTCCTTTTTCCGCAGTCGAACAAGTCGGTACCGATAAAAACGGCCATTGACTGCAAGGCAAGGAAGTCGTTGCTATGGAGTAAACTAAAGAGCGCCGAGGCACAAAACCTGAAGTATTTTTTAAAGTCGGACAGCCTTAAAATTGAAGATTTCAGCGATTGCTACAAGTCGCTGGCCAATAACAATGAAGAAGATTTCACTTTTGAACTCAAGGGTTCGGGGGATTTTGTCATTTCGCTACCGGGATTTTTTGTGGTGAAGACGGAAAAAAGACCCTGGTACACCCTCTCGAAACGCGATAAGAAAGTACAGTTCGTAACCATGCCGCTCGATTTGCACATTCAGTTCGAGCGCAAACCGGTCGCCGTCAACAAGTGTGAAATGGGCGAAAAGGTAGTGGCCTACATCGAAGCATACAAGAAAAAATTAGACGAGGATTCGGCTGATTTGCTGGCAGCACAAAAAAACAGGAGCTGTACGTATTTCAACCTCCTGAAAGATATCATGCGCAGGACTTTCGTCGAACTGAACGACAAATGCGAGCGGTATGCTGTCGAATGTGAGGAGGTGGCGTCGACCATCAAAGTGTATAACAATGCTTTCGAGAAGGTTTTTGCCGAACAATGCTCCGCTCCGGCGGCAGCGGCGGCTCCGGCGGCGGCTTCCTGTGCGTTGAGCGAAAACGAACTTTCGTCCATCAACAACCGGCTGAAAAACCTGCAAATGAAAATCAACGTGAAGAAAAGAAATAACGAAAGTCCCGACGTCGAAGCGAAAGAATACAGGATGATCAAACAAACGATTATCCCGCGCTTAACGCCCGAATGTCGTAAACGCTACAAACAGGCGATTGATGCGCTCGAAAGTTATTGCGTAAATATTGAAGGGCTGATTTAATAGTTGAAAGTTGAAAGTTGAAAGTTGAAAATTATTCAAATAACCATAATTCATAATTCATAATTCATAATTCATATTGCGTAATGCGTAAAAAAAGATTCATATTAACGCTGTTCCTGCTTTGTCTCGCCTGGGTCTGCTTCGGCAAAACAACCGAAGAGCCGGTTTTTTCCAATAAGGAAACATTGTTCAGCACAAAGACCGGCAAGGTTATCGGCGAAGTGCTGTTAAGCATTGCGCCCAAAAGCGCCACGCCGGGAAATAATGAGTGGATTCTCATTATCGGAGAGCAGGGCGGCAAGTTTGTTGATGCGCGCAACGAGACCACCTTGTGGATTTTTAACAAGAAAACGAATACCGATCAATTCAAAAAAGACCTGAAAAACAAGGATTATCCTGTCGAAGTGAAAGGGATAAGAGAGTTTTTGCCTTTCTGCGAAAACGGAATACGTTTTGCGATCAGGGATTGGGACGAACTGCGAAAACAAACGCAGGTGTCTTTTTTCCTCAATGCCACAACGGGCGACAAGATGACGCTGCGACTTGTGTTCTATACGGCCTCTTCCGACAAAAAAAAGACAAACATCGACGATGAAGCCAAGGTGAAAATCGAATTTGTTGTACCCGACCTTACCTCGTATGCGAATCAGACACGGCAAGGCGGAAGCGCAGGCAAAAGCGGCGGAGGCGGCGGTGGCGGCGGCGCACAGGATGGCGAGGTCATTAGCCTGACCGAAAAGATTGACCCCGAAGCAGTTGCAGCCGCCAAATTAATCGCGCAGCGGGAAGATTCGCTTGCACAGGCCGAAGCGGCAAACAAAGAGCAGCGAACCGCCCTGCTCAATTCGTTTATCACGGAAAGAAACCTTGAAATAAGCCTTTTTCAGGAAGATGTGAACGTGCTTCTGGCTGATAACAAGGATAACAAAACGAAAATTGACGAATCTACCATCGATTCGCTGTCGACCATCGCCAGTGAAATGAAGAATCGCGTGGATTATTGGGAAAACGGCTATTCCGACATCCTCCTGACCGAAGAGGCCATCCACGATAAGTTTTCAAAATTCAGGGTTACCCATGCCCTCACCACAAAAAAAATCGAAGACTTGAAACGGCAGCAGAACCCGCTTAACAATGCGTGGGATTTTGCAAAAAAGAATCCCCTGTTGTGCGTGGGTGGTGGAATAGGCGGGTTGATTTTCCTGAAAATCTTTATGAAACTTTTCAAAAAACTGACGTCGCTGATAAAAAGCAAAATCAGCCAAAGCATCAGTAAAGCGAAAAACGAAGCCAAAAAGAAGGCGACCGACGGATCGAAAAAAATGACGAAAAGAAAGAAAAAGAAAAAGGAAAAGGAAACTGACGACGAATTTGAAAATACAGATATTAGTGATTTAGCCGAAATATAACTGATTAATTATGAAAAAAATATGTAAAATTGTATTTGCCGTTCTCCTGACTGCCTGTACGCAAAACAACGTGCTTGTTATCGATTCGAACGAATCGGCCGTCCACCGTATCAACTATATCGAGACCGCCCATTCGCCAAACGCCGACAGCCTCTATCACAGGTTTAACATCCTGAACAAACAAACGGGCAACAAAGAACTGATAGGCGACATCAAGCCCGACGAAATCGAAACGGTGACAAGCGACAACCCGCTCACAGTGGAGGGCATTAGAAGACTGCCGCTGTCGGGCGGTACGATTCCCTCCGAAATCGTTGTCTCGCTGCTCGTCGACCGGAGTGTTCACACCGAAGACATGTCGGGAATCCAGAACGCCGTATCGTATATCGTGGATAACCTTCCCGCCAATACGGCCTATATCTCGTTCTTCGACAGCCAGCTGCAGGAATCGAAGCGTATTACGCCGGATAGTTTTGAACTGTACGAAGAACAATTTACCGTGACAACGAACAACAAGATACTTTTTGACGTCGCCTTACTGAAATTTCAGGAGTTGTGCGGTTCGAAAGCGCTCAGCGCCGACAACCCCCAGTTCATTTCAAAAATTAACGATGAAAACGTGAAAAAAGTCTTGGTCATCCTGTCAGACGGACGGGTCGACGCCAATGATTTCAGAACGGCGGATAATATTCAGAAATTCAGCGATGCAGTACAGGCGCTCGACGACGATGCCGCCAATAAACAGCGCATCGAAATACATGCCATCCGCTATGGCGAACGGAATGACGACGTCGATTTTACCCTGTCGTACCTGTGTGTGGATATCCGCAACGCAAACGTCAGGGGAGGCTCCTATTTTGCCGACCCGGTGGCCTTTATTGAAAACCTGAAGGAATCGGACAACTCCAAACCGGATTACGAACTGATCATGACGAATCCGAAAGGGAAGATTTATTACGGCCAGAAGCACAATACCGGCCTCAAGATAACAAAAAACGGAGCGGGTATGTCGGGAAAGATCGAATATATCATCGGAACGCTTCTCACGCCGATAAGAACGGGGTCGAAAAATGCGATCCTGCCGATCGTGTTCGGACTGATTACCGGACTGATATTGCTTGGCTTAAGTTTTCTTTTCATGCAGCTGGTCATTCCCTTCTTCCGGTTTAAATCGGAAAATTTCAATCATAAATATGTCCGTAACTACTCCTTTGATGCGGATACAATTCTGAAATGCCATTATTGCCTGAACGAGATCCGTGACGGCGACGAGATCGTCACGAAATGCCACCATACCGTACACAAGCATTGCTGGATTGAAAACGGCTGTAAATGTACCGATTACGGTAAGTACTGCAAAAACGGCAAACAGTATCTGTACGATTCGGGCAGCCCGTTCAGCATCAACAACCGTCCGTATTATACCCGGTGGGCGATGTACGGCATGACGGGCGGCTTGTGTGCTTGGCTGATCTTCCAGGTCCTGCTTTTCTTTTTCCCTGCGCCGTTCAGTCAGTTGACGCAGTGGCTGTTGTCCGTGTTCTACGGCGAAGCGGGAAGCGAAGGAGGGGTAGGCAGTTACTTATTATCCGCCTTTTATCCGAAACTTGGCGCGCTGTACGTCATCGGGATGTTGTTGGGCTTTACGCTCGTGCTGATCTTTTCCGTACTTAACAAATACCGGCAGCGGAAAAAGGATTCCGCCGTCGTCATCCTATTGAGGAGCATTGCTGGCGCGGCTTTTGTTTTTATCTCGTTCCTTCTCAGCGCCATCCTCTTCATGGCCGTCAATGCTTCGGCTACGGTGGTCTTCACGGACTGGCTCCCCTGGCTGTTAGCCGGATGCACGATGGGCGCCGTACTTTTCTACGGGACAAATACCGTTTTCGGGCAAATACTGCCCGGCGTGGTCGTGTCGGGCATACTGTGTTTTTTGATTTTACTGGCAGGCGCCTGGTTGGGCAACTATGCCGTCGTCATCGGGCTGATGATCTTCGGCGCGGGCGCCGGCATCTCCTTCATCTCGGCACGCAAGATCGTCCACAAGTATTACCTGAAATTTACAGGCGAAAAACCGGAAAAAATTGCCATCCATAAATGGATGAGCGTTGCTGGAGGCAGCAACGAGGTCAGTATCGGCAGCTCTGAGGATGCCACGATCCGGATGACATGGGATAGCCATCCGTCGGTCAGGGATATTCACGTCAAACTGTTCTATCACAAAAAGAGCCGCCTACCCGGCATCAAGATATTATCGAACGACGTCACCTATAACGGCGTTTTTGCCAAAAACAACGAAGAATACCTGTTGAAAAACGGCGTGAAGTTCACGATTGGCAATACGGAGTTTCAGTATTTGGAGAATTAGAGTTTAGAGTTTAGAGTTTAGAGTTTAGAGTTTAGAGATTAGAGTTTAGAGTTTAGAGATAATGGATAAAAAAAATATTGCAAGGGACAAGAGTAAGATTTTTGCTGTTCGAATAGTAAATCTTTACAGGCATTTATGCGAAATAAAGAAAGAATATGTGTTATCTAAACAAATATTACGCAGTGGTACAAGTATTGGCGCTAATTTGGCAGAAGCAGAATATGCAATAAGCGATAAGGATTTTTTATCAAAAGTTTATATTGCATTGAAAGAATGCGCCGAAACAATATTTTGGTTAGATTTGTTGTTTCAAACAGAATATCTTACTGAAGAAGAGTACAATTCTATTTATGATGAAGCTATGGAGTTGCTTAAAATGTTAAAAGCAACTACTAAAACACTTTCCAACAAATTAAACTCTAAACTCTAAACTCTAATAACTATGTATACGATGCTTTCATGGTTTAAGGCTCAAAAGGTGAGCGACGCCAAAGTTTTGGTTGCCGGCGCGGGGGCTTTGGGCAATGAGGTGTTGAAGAATCTGGCGCTCTTCGGCGTTGGAAACATTGTCATCGTCGATTTTGATACCATTGAACACAGTAACCTGACGCGTTCCGTTCTTTTCAGAACGGAAGATGCGGATAGAAAATCACCCAAAGCGGTTGTTGCGGCGCAAAGAATCAAAGAAATAAACCCGGAAGTCAATGTGTTGCCCGTCAGTGAACATTTAGAAACCGGTATCGGGCTGGGCGTATATCGCCGGATGGATGCCGTCATCGGCTGTCTTGATAATCTTCATTCCCGCATCTTGCTGAACCGTTTGTGCTTTCGGGCGGGCAAGACGTGGATCGACGGCGCTATCGGCGACCTGGAAGGGCAGGTCAGCGTTTATCAGCCGGGGACGAGTTGCTACGAATGTAACCTGACGGACGAGGAAAAATCGGATTTCAACAAACATATCTCATGCGCCGGCGTCGTCAGAATGAACGAAAACGCCGGACGGGTAGCCACAACGCCGGTCAGCGCTTCGCTGATAGCGGCGGTGCAGGTGCAGGAGGCCATGAAGATCATCCATCAGGACGAACGTTTCTCCCAATCCGTAACGTCGCATACCCCATTTGACGCGGGGATTGAACCCCCTGCCAATGCGCAAAGTTCCAGTCCCTTTACCACCCTCGCCGGTAGAATGTTTGTCTACGAAGGCATGCATCCGGCGTTCGACGTCTATGATTTCGCCTCATTCGACGTCGATTGTACGGCGCACGAATACTGGTCGCCGGTCGTCGAAATGCCCGAACTGAGCGCCGACTCCAAAATCCACCAGTCGCTTCAAGTGATTAAAAACCGTCTCGGCGTCCAGTCGGTTGAGATCAACCTGAGAAACAACAGGTTTGTGGATAAAATTGGTTCGCGAATAACGAACACATCGTTTTTGCCGATGCTGCCCGAATCAAAAATTGCCGGTTATATCAATGAGTCAAAAGAATTGAGAGACATGCAGGCAAACGAAGGCTTTTATCAGAACAGTTATGAAAATATCAGTGAAACTTTTCCGTATCTGTACTTTTCGCTAAAACAAATCGGCGTCCCCTATTTCGACGTCATGCAGGTTTCAACCGAAAAAGGCGTTTTTTATGTAGAACTATCCAAAGATAAAGACAAGTATGAAAGATTCATCACATAGACAAAATAACCTGAAAGATTTATCGCATCATCTTGATACAGTCAAAGCCGAATCGTTCCTGACCTCCCTGATGGAATCTATTGCAGGTACAAATCTGGAATTTCAGGGCGTGTTCAGCCGGAACTACTATAACGATATCATCAGTCTTGACCAGGAAAAGATCATGGACAAGTATCTGTTGAATATTCGATTATCGCGCGACAGCCTGTTTCACATCCTTCCCGAAGGGCTTTTCTTTCGCGAAAATGAGCTGAGAAAGGTTGCGAAAGAAAAAAATGAAGAAAAGTTCAAAGCGCTAGAAGAGAAAATCATACGCGAAAAACGGAAGCTCCTCTCCTTTTTTTATCCGTTCGACAAGACCTATTTCAGTCTGCGGTTCGATTTGGAACGAAAACTGAACGAATTTTCCGGCAACAGCACCCAAGCGCTGATAGATAAGCTGTTCAGCATCTACGGACTTGATGCGGAAACTAATCCGCTGATCCGGCGTACAATTCCCTTAGTCCCGCTTGCTTCCGAGATAAGGAGTAACAGAGTGATTTGGAGGGATATCCTGAAAAGTTTGTTTTTCCCGGCCAGCGTCGGTGTGCGGATAGCCGAAAAAACGAGCGAAGAAGGCATCAGGCGAAACATTGTGAAAGCAACCATTCACATCGAAAAGCTGTCGAACGAAGAGTTCCTGTCCATCAAAAAATATGTCGATAGCTTCGCCCGTTTTTTTTACGAATGGTTCATTCCGGCAGATATGGGCTATGAATTTAAAGTCAAGGACGTAAAAGAACGGTTTGTTCTTGGAAAGGGCTTGACGCTGGACTATAATACGCAACTTACGAATTGAGAATTGAGAATTGAGAATTGAAAATTGAAACGATATATAATTATGAAACAGAAGTATAATAAGATATGTTGGCGGATCGGGCAGGAAATTACGCCTGACACATTCATACAGGCCGATAACTATATCTGCGGTCAGCATAGCCTGATTCGCAGGCTGATAGCGGGAAAGTATTATGGACTGTTGCCGCCACCCGGCGAAACCGGCGCTCCTTCGCTGACCGTAAGGGCGAATGTGAATAACCGCGATTTTTATTTGGAAAATCTATCCTGTTTCGGTACAACGGAGATGGGATACCTGATTTCATTCGAAAACTACCCGATTGGCGTAGCGTCCTCCTCTTCGCTCGGCGTAGCGTCCCGCTACGCCGCCGCCTCACCCGACTCCTCGCTCGGCGTAGCGTCTCGCTACGCCGCCTCACCCGACCCGCTCGGCGTAGCGTCCCGCTACGCCGCCTCACCCGACTCGCCCGGCGTAGCGTCCCGCTACGCCCCCCTACCCGCAAAGCTATCCATCCCCGATTCCGCCGCCAGCGCTTTTTACGTTGTTTTGCGCATCAATCCCTATCAGCAAGTACTGATCGAACCTGTGGATAACGACGAAGCGCCCGAAGCCCATGCGGAATACCAATTGGCTATTAGGGAATTAAACCAAATTGCTGCCGACGAATTGGCAATCGTCAAAATTGACAACAGCCACTATTCGCCAGCGATCGACAACGATTATATTCCGCCCTGCATGTCGGTAAACGCCTGCTCAAACCTGCTCGAAGTATTCGAATCGTTTCAAACACTTTTCACGGAAATACAGTCGATCATTGAGCATAAAAAGGATCAGTTTGGCAAAATGATGTATCCGCTTATACTGTTACACCATGAACTGGAGGGGTTTTCATCCGGAGAGCCGCCCATCGCGCTCGTCCGGTTAATAAAAAAGTTCATGGCTACCTATCGTTTTTTCATCCCGGAAGTTCGAAAGATTGCCCATCCTGATGCACTCGGCGAATACTGTCACGACGACGTCGCGATAATTTTCAAATCACTGCTTTCCAGCCTGCATGAAGTAAAAATGATGGTCGGAAAAGTTGAAATAGTGGAAGAGGAAGATTTTACGCCAAAAATTTAGTGAACCATGAATGGATTGAGGATTCCGGTAACGATGACCGGACGTTTTGTCGAAGATAACAATGCAAAAAATGTAAAAGCATCCATTGATGATTTTATTGAGTTGATCGTCTTTTCGCCAAACGGGAGTTTTAAAGCCGATTATTATTTCGGATTCGTTTTTCAAAATACAAAGTTCCAGAACAGCGACCAGAACAGTCAGATCGAAGCCAAAAAAATTAACGGAGAAAGTATCAACAAAAACAATTATGCGTACGAACTCAAAATGGCGATCGAGGATTATGAGAAAAGGCTTAAAAACGTAAGGGTATCAATCAATTATGATACGGAAAACAAGAAAGTGTCTATCGACGTGAGAGGTCGGTATGAAGAAGATTACATCGAGAAAAATTATGAGAAAAACATCACATTTTATATTTGGTAAGCTATGGAAAATTCATTTGAACAACATCGTAGACAATTGATTAAGGAGGCGATCGAGCACTGGGACGAAAACGGTGAACTGTCGAACATTGAAAACGATCCGGTCGTAAAACTGCTCTTTTCGGCGCTGGCCTATCAATCGTACTCCCTGTCGCGTGAGATTTCAGCTTTTAAGGGCAAGGCAGTTACCGAATTTCGCAACAAATTGATCCCCTATCACCTGATAAAACCGTTTCCTGCCATGTCGGTTGTTGAAACGCGGCTTGGAAAGAATAAAGATGCAAGTATCAACACTTTGACGTCGTTCACGGTAGATGAAAAATGCATATTCGAGTTCGGAAAAAGTAAAATGCAGTTTGCCCCCCTGTTCAAAACAGCCGTTATCAATGCTGAAATGGCAGAGAAACAGATAGACAGGAACAACAATACACTGCAACTGACCTTGTCGTCGAATGAGATTATCGAAGATTTTTCCGGCATGTCGTTCTATTTTGAAGATTCCGAAATGACGCCCGACGTCGAAATATCTCTGAACGGTCAGTTTTTACCTGTGATTAAACCCGATGACTGCGACAACCTCCCTTTTACGGACTGGTTTCAGCATCACTACCTCCTGAGCGAAGACAACCAGATTCAATACGGCAATTATGATTACTGGCTTGAATTTTTCGTCAGAAAACATATTCACATCTGCTATATCGATGCCTATAACTGCCGCAAAATCAAAAACACAAGCAACACGCCCGTTTTTAACATTCATTTTAAAAGCCGGCTGGAACTTCAATACTTTCAGAACCGTACGGTCAGAATCAACTGCATACCGGTTGTAAACGTTCAGAAACACTCGGTCATGCTGACGAATAATGATCCTGTAAAAAAACTGGCGGCTGATAAAAGCGTCTTCCTGAACCTGCTTGTCGGCGAAAATACCGAAAAAAACGACGACGACTTCTTTATCCGGCATTTCGGCGTCGAACGGTTCAACCCCGAAGAGCTCCTCTTTCAAATCAACGATTTGTTTAACCGCTTCATTTCGGATTACTATGCGTTTAAGGACATTGAAGACTTGAAAAAAGGTGAAAAAATTGAAAATTTATATAAGGACTTCAGGGAGTTATGGCCTGTGATGATGCGCAATGAAAACCGGAATTATTCAGGCGCGTACGCCATCCTAAAATTAAATAAAAATCTTAAATATCAGTACAATAACGTAACGATTGATTATTTGACGACCAACTGTGAACTGGCAAACGGCATCAAGGAAGGCGAAAAGGCAACGGCGGCATCCGAATTTTTGGACAAAGGCAACACCGTACTGCTGATGGACACATCCGGCGGAAGGGAAGAGGAATACAACGAAGAAACCCTGAACCGGCTGGCGCGTTACAACCTGCTTACAAAAGACAGGCTCGTTACCTGCGCCGATCTGAAAGCGTTCTGTTATCGCGAACTGAAAAGCAAGATAGCAGATGTCACCATTCAGAATACAGGTAAAAGGATTGATATTCAAATATATATCAAGGATGATGACGCATCCGGCCCGGAGGAAAAATTTCTCAACGAATCGCTGCTTAAACAAAAAATTAAGGTACGTTCGCTTTTTAGTCTGCCCATTGTCGTAAATATAAAATATATTTAGTTGAACAGAAAAATTCCATACATGGCAGGGCTGTGCCTCTTGTTGTTACAGACGGCGTATTCCCAGGAAAAAGAAGACTTTATTGGCTTGCTGATTGAATGTTATCAGTTCATGTATGCCCCCGAAACAGTCGTTGCTGAAGAACCGGCAGTCGTAGCTGTTGCAACAGTTGCGGATGCTTTTACCTGCGTCGAACGGCCTTCCAATTTTTATGACGACTACAGCGATACCCGCATCGGCTTCGATTTACTCACGCAAATACGCGAGGTCGTTTCGCTCTCGTTTACCGCTAACAGCCTCAGCCCTCCGCTTAAAATACCGCTGCGAATCACTTCCAAATATGCTGAAATCAGGTCGAATGGAAGTATCCATCAGGGAATCGACTTCGGATTGAGCATCGGTGATACGGTTTACAGTTCGTTTTGCGGCGAAGTGCGCATCGAAAAATTCGACCCTTCGGGCTACGGCAATGTGGTTGTGATTCGCAATTACAACATGAGCGAAACGCTTTACGGACACTTGGACAAAAGCCTCGTGCGCAACGGTCAGCAAGTGGTTGCTGGTCAGGCGATTGGAATTGGCGGAAACACCGGTACGTCGACCGGCCCTCACCTGCATTTTGAGATACGATCTTCGGGGTATAGCTTTAATCCGATGATTGATGGAAAGTTTTTTAAAAAATATGCGGTGACATATTAAGGCATAAAAAACAAGCACATCGTCATTGGTAGCCTGCGAAGCAATCCAGAAAAAAAATGACAAGTTAAATATTTTGCATCAATAAGTTACATTTTTTTATCCGTCTGTGTGAAATATCAAAAAAATCATCTATATTTGCAGTCAACTATTCACTTTTAAAAATTATATATTATGTCTATCAAGGATAAATGGGTTAATTCAAAGCCGACCGAAATAAAAGACAAAGCTGTCGAAAATGCAAAAGAAAGCGCGACGGACGCAGCAGGAAAAGGCCTCGGCGCTGTGTCGGACGCCGCAGGAGAAAAATTAGGATCGGCATTAGGCTCGGTCGGCGATTCATTAAGCGATGTTGGCGACACAATCGGCGACACAATCGGCGACGCCAAAGACGCGTACGAGGGCGCCAAAGAAAGTCTGCCCGACGAAGCCAAAAAAGCAGCCGGCGAACTGGAGAAATACGCCGAACAGAAAGCAAAGGAGGAAGCAAAAAAAGGAGCGGACGCCATGCAAAAATATGTTGAAAACAAGGTAAAGGAAGTCATTCAGGAACTCGGCGCCAGCCCGGAGGACGCCGAAAAAGTCGTAGCGCTTGTCAAGGATAACGTCCCGAAAGAAGCCAAATCGGCCGTCTCGGATACCGCCAAGAAATTGCTGCCCTGATACTGTATGTCGATTTGAAAATGGTTGGTGCGCTCGGTTCGTTCATTCCCCGCGACGTAAAAAGCGCCATTGAGAGAAATGCGCCATCGGAAGACGTGCGAAACCCGTTCCTTGCACGCGCAATGTTCAATCTCAATCTGGTAGATACTATCGGGAGCGGTATCAAGAAAATGTTCAATTTTCAGCGCGACAGATTTTTCCCGATGCCCGATTACGAGTTGTCGGACAATCGTGTACAGGTAATCGTTACAGGCAAAGTGATTGACCAGCGATATGCCAAATTATTGGAACGCAACCCCGACTTGTCGTTTGACGAAGTGTTGATGCTCGACAAAGTTCAGAAGCGGCAACCATTGCTGCCTGACGAAGAAAAGTGCCTGCGGAAACTGAAATTGATAGTGGGACGCAAACCCAATTATTACTTGTCGCTCGGCACAGATGATAAGCCGGAGGAAAAGCCCAAAGCCAAAGCTAAATCCAAATCCAAATCCAAAGACTACGACAAACAATACTATTTGGATTTGATATTACAATTCATCAAAAAATGCCAGTCAGCCACCCGCAAGGATATTGACAAATTGCTTTGGGACAAATTGCCAGAAGGTATGGATGACAAGCAGCGGAAAAACAAGATTAGAAACCTGATAATCGAATTAAAATCAATGAATATGATTGAAAATGTAGGGTCTGACACGAAATCTCAGTGGATTTTAACAAAATAATGAAAGATAATTTAGTAGAGATTTAGTAGAGATTTTAGTAGAGTTTTAGTAGAGATTGGCTTGTAAACAACTAATATATTGCGTATTACAAATATTTGTTTTTTCAAACATTCAGAACTCCTGACTTGACGATTGCTAACTTTCTGAGGGAGTTCTCCCGGCGAGCGCAACAAGGAGTATCTGCTTCCAAGCGAGACCGTCGGTATGGCCTGCACGCGTGTAGAGGAGCGTGTTTACAGTGCCTTCGGTATTTTGCCTGTAAACCCTGTCCGTTTTGAGCCCTGCTACAGTATCCCCGACGTGCTGTTACCGTTTCTGATTGAGTGCGGCCTGTTGAGTTACCGTTCTTTTTTATGACGAACGTTAGGGCTACTATACGTTCGACAGTTTGCTCGTCACGCTGTCTTTTTTTTCAGCGGCGGATTAAGTCCCT
>Ga0082212_10002567_pt1 | contig 26368 bp, 21 predicted proteins | sample TergutNt197P3_FD_71548 | JGI IMG/M metagenome (GOLD analysis project Ga0082212, IMG submission 71548) | Neocapritermes taracua P3 segment gut microbial communities from Petit-Saut dam, French Guiana - Nt197 P3 | ecosystem: Host-associated > Arthropoda: Insects > Digestive system > Gut ...
CTAAAATATTGTAACGATCGTGTAATAAATTCAAATTTTCAATTAGTTTATGATAATCATGACGCTCGTAATCACTTCGAGTTGCCAACTCCTCCGTAAGGGTATCTATCTCCACTTTTATCTCGTGAAGATAGTCAAAAGCACGGAGCGCTTCGTCCAACACCGTTCGCTCTTTGGCGTGCGACATCTCCTGAGGGAGGTAGCCTATATGCACTCTGTCGGGCACAACACAACTCCCCGAAGTGGGACTTTGCATCCCCATGATGATCTTTAGCAAAGTTGATTTCCCTGCTCCGTTTTTCCCGGTCAATCCAATACGCTCGCGCGAGGAGATGGAAAAATTCACATCTTTTAGCAAATCGAACCCACCCAATGAGACGTATATGTTGTTGATTGAAATCACGCGCCCTCCGTCTCTTCCGCAGATTTTTGGTTGCGACACACTAAAATACTAAATTCATACAAAAGATATAGCGGCATAGCCACCATAGTCATGGTAAAGGCATCTCCGCTGGGCGTGATTGCCGCTGCCAAAATGAGCAACACAATGACGGCATGTCGCCGATATTTGCGAAGAAATTTTTTGGTTACGATACCAAATCGTGAGAGCAGATGAATCAATACCGGCATCTCAAACACCAAGCCCATGACCAAGATTAGCCAGGTAAACATACTTATGTAGGATTGCAACGAAATTTGATTCTCTACCCAATCGCTGACCTGATAGGTTCCCAAAAATTTTATAGTCAGAGGAAAAACCATAAAATAGCCAACTACGATGCCGGTAAAAAAGAGTATTGAACAAAAGAAAAAGGATACAACAATGGATTTTTTCTCCTTGGGGTACAAGGCAGGGCGCACAAAAGTCCAAAGCTGGTAGAGAATAAAAGGAATAGATACCACAAAGCCCAACCAAAACGACACACTCATGTGGGTAAAAAATTGGGCGGACATTTCGATATTAATCAATTCGATTTGAAAAGATTCAATCCGTAAAGCCGATAACCACGGTTTTAAGTCAGATAATTGGTTGAGCCAACGATAAATAATAAATTCGGACGTGCGAGGCGAAAAGATGATGGTGTCAAACACAAACGACTTAAAACAGAATACCACCACCATAAGCACTACCACCACGGCGGCGGAACGAAAAAGCACTGCCCGCAATTCATCGAAGTGCTCCCAGAAAGTCATCTCTTTCTTTCCTTCCCCCGCCATCTATTTGGTATTGGGGGATCCGTCGCTAATTTCTTTACTAAACTCCTCTTCTATGCCGCTAATGCCTTGTTTAAAACTCCGTACTCCTTTTCCGATTCCCTTCATCAATTCAGGAATTTTCTTGCCTCCGAAAAGGAGCAATACCAAAAGCGTAATCAGGATGATTTCCTGCATACCGAAGGATCCAAAAATAAGTGGTGTTACCATGATTGTTTAGTTTAGGCTGCAAAGGTATAAGTTTTTTTGAAAATAAATCGTAAGAGAGCAGATTACAAATCAAAAAAGGGTTGTAAAATATCGATCAGGTATTGAGGAGCCCGCATGGGGCGCATAGATTCTTTGTGGGCAAATGCCAAAACGGTTGAACCTGTTGCCAATAATAGATCTTGTGGATTGCGCACTTCATATAAAAATTCTATCTTTACAGTGGGTAGTTTTTCCAATATGGTGGTTACTTTGAGAATGTCTCCAAAAAGGGCTGGACGTTTGTAAGAGCAGGCAACGGAGATGATGGGCATCACAATGCCCTGATGCTCCATTTCGTCGTAGGGAATGCCCGCTTTTTTCATAGAGAGGGTACGGGCAGTCTCAAAATAGCGGATGTAGTTGGAGTGGTGCACCACACCCATTTGGTCTGTTTCGTAGTATCGGACTTCAATGTTGGTGTCGATTTTTAACATATTTGGATGGTTGTGTTAGATCTATTCTACCCTTTTTGCTCCCGCCTCAGGTTGGTAATAGATGAGATTAAAATTGTCTGCCGTAAGGGTACTGCCGGAAGCGCCTTTGAAGTAGTCGCCTTCGTGGCTGGAGGTGAATACCACTACAATATGTGTGGGGGGTAATCCCTCTTTTCCCGGAGTGATTTCAATGGGCACCCGAAGATGCGTCCATTCAGGTACGCTGTTTTCGATGAGGATCTCTCCCCTTGCAATGGCGTCATTGCGGGATCTTGCGTAGTCAAAAACGCCTGTGGGGTTATGATAGAGTTCAACTCTGATGTTTGCAGCATCTGTTCCTGAAAGGTTTACAGGGTTTTTAAAGGAGGGAATGAGCGAACCCCAATTTGGTTCGGTAAACACGAGTTGAGCGCCTCGGATATATTTGTAGTCGATGGAGAAGGCTATAGGTATCCGATCGCCAATGAATGGGATGCCCATATTAGTCATACTCATCGGATTATAAACATCATTTGCACCCGTCTTTAAGGTGAATCTTCCTACAAATGCGGTAGCGGCAGTGATGGTTGTTACCTTAAAAATCACAAAATTTAGTGTTTGCAATACTGTTTGCATCTGTACTGCGTAGGGCGAGTTGTAGCCTGTTGTGCGGGAACTGTTGCTCATGGTGGAGTTGTTGGCGGTACACCATCCGGTTCCATTGGCGGGTAAGAGGTTCATATTGCTGTTGTTTGCCGCCCCCCACGACTCAAAACCGCTGTTGGGAATCTGAGGAGCATAAATCAGCACAATACGCCACTCCTCCATACTCTCATCTTCAGCCTGAACATAAAAGAGTTTGGGGCTGTCAAAAGAGAGCGAAATTTGGACACCTGATACAATGCCCAAGAGACGGGCGTTGGGCGAAACGGTAATACGCGGCGCCAAGATGAGCGAAGAAGAGGAAGGGCGCTCGCTCACCATTAGTGTGATTTGACGTTTTAGAGGTTCAATGTATTTTTCAGAAAATTGAAATCCGGTGGAGGGGGTACCCGAAATAAAATCAACCACCTCTTTTTCACTGCTTTTTGGCAGGGCGTCGTTTTGCAGCACAATACGCCACAACTGCTCTGTCTCCCCATTTTCGGAAACGATAGTAAAGGTATAAATATCGTTCAACGTGTGAAATACAAGTTCATGGTGAGCGCCAAAAGAGAAAGGAAAAAGCAATGCCCCGGGCGAGATGTCGATATGCCCACTCACCGTTAAAGGAAGTTTTTCTGCCCAATCAAGGATGTGGAGCGCAATGGTGTTGTTTTGAACGTCTATGGTGGCTTGTGTACTCAATACGAGGTTATTATCCGTTAAAGAAGTGCCCGAATATGATTGGATAACGTAACTGAGCACCCTTGCATCGTTGCTCCCCGTGCGTGCATCAACAAGAGAGATTGTCCACTCTTTTACCTCTCCGTTCTGAGCCTCTACAGTTACCGAATACTGAGTGTCAAAGTTGTAAAATATGAGTTTATCTGGCAAAAATTCAATCACTTGTGCATCTGTTGAAATGGTCCATTGATATGCTTCGATAACAAGGGGAAAGCCAAAGTCAAATCCTTTTTCCACAGGTATTTCTACTGTTGCCTGTGTATGATGGACAAAAGGTGTCCCAAGTGTTATCAATTCATATTCAGATTGATAACACAATACCTCAAACGACTCTATCTCCGCCTCCGGATTTAACCACCGTACACTCTCTATCTTCCATTCGGTGGCGTACCCGTCCAGTATATCTATGATATAAAAACGCTTTTGAATTCCTGCTCCCTGAATGAGAAAGATTTCTTCTTCTTTGTATTCAAGCATTTGTGTGTATGGATGTATCGGAAATGAGAGGCTTGCCTCCCAAGCCGCACTCCATTCATCCGATTTGATAAATATCCGAATCGTACTGTGCTCTGTATCTACTTCAACTGATTTAACTTCCGGCGTCACATCTCCCCCCGACACAGAGACGTTAATCGCCTGCGTCTGTATGGAAAGGCGTTCCCGAACATCTGCATTGGGTGCCTGAGCGGGTGAGATGATTTGCGCCTGCTTGAGCCTGACTTGCCAAGTGCGCTCTCTACCGCTCTCTGCCATCACCCTCAATGGAATTTGGGTGTTGTACGAAGTAAAGGTATAGTCCTCAGGCAAAAGATGAATCGGTAGGTGCGCCCCTTGGGAAACAGTGATATGGGGGAAAATGGTAAAGGGGAAGTGTTCACTGATTCCGATAATTTCAATATTCCCGTTGATTATATCGTAATTTGGCGTATGCACAAAGAGAAACGATTCGGGGAACCAAGCGGTAATGTCAAACTTTTCAATATCTGCTTCTTCCCTGCTCGGTACCTCCTGAAGTTGGAATATATAACTGTGTACCACGCCACTCATGGCTATCAAATCGACACGGTTAATGTCGTGTAGAGATTCAAAAACCATACTTTTGTTGGGATTAAGTCCCAATATTTTGTCAATATTTTGAAACGCGCTGATATTGACTTGTATCTCTATGGGAAATAGATACTTTCCAAAGATGAGGGGAATGATTACATCGTCTCCTTCTATCTGTGGTTCGCCCAGGAGGACGGCGGGTGGGATGACTGTTTCAACCCTTACCGCGCTGATTTGAGCAGAATCATCTAACTCTTTCACCGGGGTACAGACTGTAGCCATCGCAGCAAACACCATAATAGACACCACTTTCCATCTGAACCGTTCTTTTAGTTCTTTTTCCATCTATACTATTTACTTTATTATATTAACTTACACTAATAATTTATATTTTAATAATGTACAAAACTATATTTTATTATTTATCAAAATATTATATAGATTTTATCTATTTTATTATTCGATTTATACTAATTCTCTATTTAATAATATATTACTATAAAATTATTAATTTTTTTATTGATTTTATTTGATATATTTAATTTTCAAAATTTTATGATTATTTACCGAAGGTTTTCCTTGCTTAGTCCCTTTAATTGCTCCATTACCCCTCCTATTTTAGCCAGCGCATCACGCTCCTTCTTGCGCTCCATCTCCACCACTTGGGTAGGTGCATTTTGGACAAAAGCAACGTTGGACAGTCTCTTTTGTACAGAAGCAACAAATCCTTCCAAGTAGTTGAGCTCTTCCCGAAGTTTTTTACGCTCCTCTTCCGAATCAACCAAAGCACCGAGTGGTACCAAGAATTCGGTTGTGCCTATACGGAATGAGCTGCCCGAAACGGCAGCAGGAGCAGATCCCACCTCAATCTGAGAGATATTTGCCAATTTGGTAATGAGCGGAGAGAGGGCGGCATCAAAGTTCCCTTGCACGTAGAGCAATAGTGCCTCTCTATGGGGAATCTTTTTATTTTGGCGGAGGGCGCGAATGGCGATGATTGCCTCTTTTGCCTGCTCCACAAGCGCCAGATGGCTGGCGTCAAAAGGAGCGGTTTGGGGTAATGGGGCAAACATAATGGTCTCTCCCTCCTTTCGCGGAGCAATATTTTGCCACAACTCTTCCGTAATAAAGGGCATAAAGGGATGGAGCAACAGCAACAGGTCGTTCAGGAAAGAGCAGGTGGCTTTGTAGGTGGCTGCATCGATATACGTACCGGCTGTTGGTTTTACCCACTCTAAGTACCAGGAACAAAAGTCATCCCAAAAGAGTTTATAGAGGAGCATCAGCGCTTCGGAAAGCCGGAATTTGTCAAAAAGGTCGTTTACTTCGGCAATCATGGAGTGCAAACGCTGTTCAAACCACACAACTGCCTGCGCTGCACAGGCATCCTGCGCTACCTCCTCTTGCAGTGTCCATCCCTTCACCAATCTGTAGGCATTCCATATCTTATTACAGAAGTTACGTCCCTGTTCCACTTGGGTTTCGTCAAAAAGAATATCGTTACCCGCATTGCTGCACAGCAACATACCCATACGCACCCCATCTGCTCCATTCTTGGCAATCAATTCGAGCGGGTCGGGGGAGTTGCCCAGCGATTTAGACATTTTACGTCCGAGCTTGTCGCGCACAATACCGGTAAGATAGACATTTTTGAAGGGTGGCTTATGGCAAAACTCCTCTCCCGCCATAACCATACGCGCCACCCAAAAGAAGAGAATTTCGGGTGCAGTAACCAAGTCGTTGGTAGGATAGTAGTAAGCCAAATCTGCGTTGGGCGTGCGGTCGGGATGTCCGGGAACAGCAGGGTCAAATACGCTGATGGGCCAAAGCCATGATGAGAACCAAGTATCCAACACATCCTCATCCTGACGAAGGTGGGTAGCCTCTATCTGTGGGGCTATTTTTTGTGCAAGTTTAAGCGCCTGCAAAGCATCCACCGCCACCACAAAGTCGCCCGAAGGAAGATACCATGCCGGAATACGCTGTCCCCACCACAACTGACGCGAGATGCACCAGTCGCGCACGTTTTCCATCCAATGGCGATAGGTATTCTTGAATTTATCGGGGATTAACCTGATTTCATTTGTTTCTACATATTCCAGCGCCTGTTTTGCCGGCTCTTCCATTTTCATAAACCACTGCATAGAGAGGCGTGGTTCGACAACGGCATGGGTGCGCTCCGAGAACCCCACCTGAGTGGTGTAAGGCTCTTCTTTCTCCATCACTCCGGACGCTCGGAGCATGGCGGCAATCTTTTTACGTGCTGCAAAGCGCTCCTCTCCCACCAAGATCTGCGCTTGGGCAGTCAGGCACCCTTGCTCGTCCAAGATTTCGACCACAGGCAACTTATGACGCAATCCAATATGGTAGTCGTTGATGTCGTGAGCGGGGGTAACTTTTAAACAACCGGTGCCAAACTCCATACTCACATAGTCGTCTGTAATCACAGGAATTTCCTTGTTAATCAATGGTATCAATACCTTTTTGCCTACCCAGTGCGCATAGCGGGTATCTTGGGGATGGACGCACACCGCCACGTCTGCCATGATGGTTTCGGGGCGGGTGGTGGCTATGGTCAGGAATGAGTCGCCACGCTCCCCGCTTTCGGAGAGGTAGTAACGCAGATAGTAGAGTTTTTCGTTCACCTCTTTGTGAATGACCTCTTCGTCGCTCACGGCGGTACACCCCGCCGGATCCCAGTTGACCATACGCACGCCGCGATATATCCAACCCTTATTATACAGATACACAAAGGTATCTGTTACGGCTTGACTCAGTGGAGCATCCATGGTAAAGCGAGTGCGTTCCCAATCACACGAAGCGCCCAACTTCTTGAGTTGCTCCAAAATAATCCCCCCGTGCTTCTCCTTCCACGCCCAGGCGTGTTGGAGAAACTCCTCCCTGCTCAGTTGCGATTTATCTCTCCCCTCCTCCTTGAGTTTTGCCACCACTTTAGCCTCTGTAGCAATGGAGGCGTGGTCGGTTCCGGGCACCCAACAGGCGTTTTTTCCGAGCATCCGCGCACGGCGCACCAGCACATCCTGAATGGTGTTGTTCAACATGTGCCCCATGTGCAGCACCCCCGTAACGTTGGGTGGCGGTATCACCACAGAGTAAGCCTCCCGTCCGTCCGGAACGGAGTGAAAGCAGTTATGTTTGAGCCAATAGGCATACCACTTCTCCTCGATTGATTGAGGGTTGTATTTTGCCGGTATCTCTATATTTTTTGATTGTTCCATCCCGCAAAGTTAATACTTTCTCGGCGAGATTTCATGGGGGGGGCGTATTTTGTTTCAGTAAAAACCGTATCGACAAACTTCAACACAGCCGTTAGAACAAGAGACCCACGCACATAACTACTTGATTGCCACCTATCTCTGAGAGCATCACAAGAAACGCCCATACACAAGACATTGTGAGGATGTCTCAGTATGAAGGGATAAAGGTTACTTTTTCCCCATCCTCACATACCCTTCCCGTTCCAGCATCGAGAGAAATTTATTGATCTCTTCGATAGAGGGTGCTCGGTCGTATTGAGCCAACAACATCTTTTGAATGTCGAGCACGGAATTGTTTCCGGAGTTGGTCATGCGGGCAATGTCTGCGAGGCTGCTCCCCAGTTGTGTGCGGAGTTCTGTTCGCTGCTCCGGACTCAGAGACTCCTGCGCCCTGTTCAAGGCGCCGTAACGCACCTCTTTGGGTTTGGAAGTTTGTATAGGAAATATTTTTGAAGCGGCTACTTCGGCAGGTGTTAATGTGATTTTTAAAGTCTTGCCTGAAAGTCCTTCGGCAAAGAGTTTGAGCGACTCCGTGATGTTGGCGGTTGTTTTGTCAATCGAAACGTGTCCTTTGGCGATGAAGTCGGTTACTCTTTTGTTTCCGGGCGACAACTCCTGAATGGTACCCAAAGTGTTCCTTTCATTTTTGGCGTGCCCCTCGATAGCAAAAACAGCATCCCTATAGGCGGCTTCTACATCCTTAGCGTTGGCAATCATATCAATATATTTGATTTGATAGAAACCAAGACGTTTGTTTGCATTGGCAATCACCTCTGCGCCAATGCGGAGCGCTCCGTCTTCGCCGGCGGTGGCAATGGTGTAGGCGGTAACGGCGGCAAGGACGGTAGCGCGCTTAAGTTGGGTGGCGTCCAATTTGTTTACGCGGTCTTCCGAGGTGTGGTAGTATTGATCGGGCCAGGTAATCATAATGACGCCGGGAACTTGAATCCCCCAGTCGTTGAATACTTCATGGTCGGAGGAGCCGTAGTGTTCGCTGATGGTATATACAAAGTTATCGTCTGTTCCGGTGGGCGCCACCACGGGCTTGTTGTATTCCGTTCCTCTGGCGGGGGCAAGAATCGAATTGCGGTTAGTTTCACCCATATAAATGAAGAAGTTTTCAGATACGTCATTGATGTAGTGTGGATTTCCGAATGTGGTGCGGTGAAGGGTGTAGGATGAGTTATTTTGCTTGAGGTTGATGCCCACCATATCTAAATTGATATTACACAGCGCCGATTCGGTAATCGCCTTGTTATTTGCCGCCCAAGGACCGGTGGCTGCAAATTCGGCTCCCCACACAAAGTGCAAAGTACGCTTTGGGCGTTCAATAAATCCTTTATCAATCAGCGTTTTGAGTGTGCGGGCAACTTCAAGAATGACGGCGCAGCCTGAGGTATTGTCGTTGGCGCCCAACTTGACGTACCCCTCAAAAAGATGCGCCGAAAAGATAACCGAGCCTGCTGCGGGATCACTTCCCTTGATGGAGCAATAGGGCGCTTGAACGTCAAATTGCACCCTGGCGGCTTGTACCTTTGCCTGTACCGTTATCTTTTCGCCGCTCAGGAGTCTTGTTTTGAGCAGGTATCCCTGACGGGGCGAGAGGTTGAATCCAAAGAGTGTTTTTGCGGGAGCAGTGCCGGAGGGTGCTCCGCGTGAACTGATGCCGGCGTTGGGGATTTGAAGGGGGTCAAACAGAGGGCGTGGAGAGTAGAAGGAGATGACGCCCAAAGCGCCGTTTGCCTGAGCGTATGTATGTCCCAAACTAACCTGAGCATCAGTTAGAATAATTTTACCTTTTACGTTGGCATTGGGCTGGGTGTTTCTCATGTTTTCAGCAGTAACCCAAACCAATTCTGCCTCCACATCGCAGTCTTCGCTTCCCTGAGCAAGGGTAGCCGCCAATTCGTCGTAGTCGGCAATTTTTCGGAGGTTGGGCGACACTTCCCACAGAAATGCGCTAACGCCATCCCACGTATCTGCCTTAGCCACATTCTCCAAACGAACATCATCTAAACCATACGCCTTGATCATCTTCATGATGTAGGCAATTTCATGCAGGGTACCGTAGTATTCTTCGTTGGTACGGTTTCTTTCGTAAGAAGCCATATCCATAATGGAGCGCATTGCTCGTTCGCCGGAGGCTTCACCCACAATGTAGTCATACGTTTTTTCGGGCAACATTACCCACTGTTTAGGCGTGTTTATCTGGGCCAACGCCGATACGGCCGCAATCAAAAAAAGAGTAAAAAGAAGTTGTTTTTTCATGGTTAAATAATTTGTGCGAATATATGAAATGAATCGAATAATCCAAAATTCATATCTTTGTACCCTACTATTTATCATTATTACGTACAATAAAATGGAAAACAAACAAGAAATCAGCATCGATTTGAGCGAAGAAACAGCTCAGGGATCTTACGTCAATTTAGCAATTATTACTCACTCTACCAGTGAGTTTATCTACGATTTTATTCGAATGATGCCGGGGATACCCAAGCCCAAAGTACAAAGTCGCCTTATCATGACGCCGGAACACGCAAAGCGTTTTTGTGCGGCACTTAAAGAGAACATCGATCGTTACGAACAACACTTCGGTACGATTAAAATCAAAGATATGGGCGGCGCTCCTCCGATTCCCATGAATTTTGGCAACTCTCAAGCGCTGGCATAGAGATGGAGTTGAAGATTGTTGTTTTGGCAAAACAGGTGCCGGATACGCGATACGTTGGAAAAGACGCCATGAAGGAGGACGGGACGGTAAACCGCGCCGCCCTCTCGGCAATTTTTAATCCGGACGACATGAATGCGTTGGAACAAGCGTTACGCATCAAAGAGCAAGTTCCTAATGCCACTGTAGAGATTCTCACCATGGGACCTGATCGCGCCGCAGAGATCATCCGTGAAGGACTTTTTCGCGGTGCGGATGGTGGCATACTCCTGACAGACCGCAAATTTGCAGGTGCAGATACCTTAGCCACCTCTTATGCTTTGGCTTTGGCGCTTCAAAAGATGCAACCCCATATAGTTCTTGCCGGTCGTCAAGCCATTGACGGGGATACTGCACAAGTGGGGCCTCAAGTGGCCGAAAAATTGGGTTGGCCGCAAGTCACCTATGCCATAGAGATTGTGGGGATTGATGTTGAGCAAAACAGAATTACCGTAAAACGCCTGTTAGACAATGGTATAGAAGTGGTTAGCGCCCCGTTACCCTTAGTGGTTACGGTTCACGGCTCCGCTGCTCCCTGTCGCCCCCGCCACGCCAAACGGCTGTTGAAATACAAAAACAGCGCCCCTGTTGTGGAGTGGGGTATAACCCAAGTGGGCGGAGACGAGCAACAATTTGGGCTACTCGGCTCTCCCACCAAAGTAAAAAAGATTGAAAACATTGTATTTCAAGCAAAAGAGAGTAAACGAATTGGCGCTTCCGATTCCGAAATCAACGGAATGATTCTGAATTTGATTCATAACCATATTATTGGATAGAAAGAAGTGTATGGAAACGAGAAACAACATCATTGTATATTGCGAAGTAGAAAACGGCAAAATTGCCGATGTATCGTTAGAACTGCTCACCAAAGGACGTGCTTTGGCCACTCAACTGGGTTGCGGATTGGATGCCCTGTTGATTGGTTCAAATATAAAAGGGATAGAAAATGAACTCTTCAAGTATGGTGCTCAGACCATATTTGTTGCTGATGATGAACGATTATCCCCATATCGTACCCTTCCCCACACCGCCATTACCGCCGCTCTCTTCAGAGAGGAACATCCTCAAATCGCCCTCTTTGGCGCCACTGCTATTGGGCGAGATTTGGCCCCTCGCGTTTCATCCGCCCTTAAAAGCGGATTGACCGCCGATTGTACCTCTTTGGAAATAGGAGACCATACCGACTCCAAGAGTGGTGTAACTTTTAAAAACCTCCTCTACCAAATTCGTCCTGCCTTTGGGGGGAACATCATCGCCACCATCATCAACCCCGATCATCGCCCTCAGATGGCAACCGTGCGGGAAGGAGTGATGAAGAAGGAGCCTTTGGCTCATCCGGTAAAAGGAAAGGCTGTGATATTAGATACGGGAAAATACTTTAGTGATGAGCACTTTGTGGTATCTATCATTGAGCGTCATATAGAAGAGCGTAAGATAGATATTAAGGGCGCTCCCATTATCGTAGCAGGTGGTTATGGTGTGGGCAGCCGAGAAAAATTTGAACTTCTGTTTGAGTTGGGCAAGGTATTGGGGGCTGAAGTGGGCGCTTCACGCGCCGCCGTTGACGCCGGTTTTGTCGACCATGCCCGTCAAATTGGTCAAACAGGCGTTACCGTTCGTCCCAAACTCTACATTGCCTGCGGCATTTCGGGACAAATTCAGCACACCACCGGTATGGAACAGTCGGGCATGATCATCTCCATCAACACCGATCCTTCCGCCCCCATCAATCGCCTTGCCGATTGGGTGATAGAGGGAGATGTATCAGAGGTAATTCCCAAAATGGTAAAAGCGTACAGAGAAAATGCGAAGTAAGCAAGGCCGATTATGAGTTATGAACCGATGAATGAAGCGAGATCAATTAAAAAGATGTTTATGGAAAATTTTTATAGAGATAATAGCGGTTTATCTTTTCAATTCCGCCACCCCCTTATGCAAAAGATTGTTCGCCTCAAGGAGCGCGACTTTGCAGACAAAGAGCACTACGACTATGCTCCCTTCGATGTGGAAGATGCTTTGGACGGTTACGACAAAGTGTTGGAAATCATTGGAGATATTTGTGTCAATACCATTGCCGCCAATGCCGGAGAGGTTGATTGCGAAGGCCCTACCCTAACTGATGGTCGCGTATCTTATGCCCGCGGTACTGCCGAAAATCACCGGATACTTACGCAAGCCGGTTTATACGGCCTCTCCTTGCCGCGACTCTACGATGGGCTTAATTTCCCCATTGTTCCCTATGTGATGGCTGCCGAGATTGTTGCTCGCGCAGATGCAGGTTTTTCCAACATTTGGGGATTGCAGGATTGTGCCGAAACGCTGCATGAATTTGCTTCCCAAGAGATCAAAGATGAATTTCTTCCTCGCATCCATAAAGGCGATACCTGCTCTATGGACCTTACCGAGCCGGATGCCGGTAGTGATCTTCAAGCCGTGATGCTTAAAGCCACCTTGGATGAAGGGAGTGGTCGCTGGCTTTTAAATGGCGTAAAACGCTTTATTACCAATGGGGACGCACAAATTAAATTGGTGCTCGCACGCTCCGAAGAGGGTATTACTGATGCCCGTGGCCTCTCCTGTTTTGTACACGATCAGGCGTGGGGTGGCGTGAGGGTACGCCGGATCGAAAATAAATTGGGCATCAAAGGATCACCTACATGCGAATTGACCTTTACCAATGCACCTGCTCTATTGATTGGGGAGCGAAAGTTAGGTCTAATCAAATATGTAATGTCTCTGATGAACGGAGCGCGACTTGGGGTTGGGGCGCAATCGGTGGGGTTGTCAGAAGCATCGTATCGAGAGGCGCTCAAATATGCCCAAGAGCGCATACAGTTTGGTAAATCCATCATTCAATTTCCCGCTGTGTATGAACTGTTGGGTGTAATCAATGCCAAACTGAATGCTTCCCGTGCTCTCCTCTATGAGACAGCCCGCTTTGTTGACATCTATAAGGCATACAACTTTATTTCGGAAGAGCGCAAACTCACCCCCGAAGAGCGTAACGAACAAAAACAATATCAGCGCCTGTCCGATTGCTTTACGCCCCTTTTAAAATTCATGGCGGGCGAGTACAGCAACCAAAATGCCTACGACTCTCTTCAGATACACGGAGGCTCTGGATTGATGAAGGAGTACCCCATCGAGCGCATCTATCGCGATGCCCGCATTACCACCATCTATGAAGGCACTTCTCAACTTCAGGTAATTGCCGCTGTCAAAGGCGTTGTCACCGGTGTTTTTCTATCCCAAATGAGTGCATACGAAGCGGGATATGAAGGAGAACCAATTAAAGAAGAGATTGAGAAATTAAAGAACGAACTATTGCTTATGCGACAGGAGTTTGAACAAATACTATCTGATCTTCAGGGTGTAGTCCCAGAGCGTTTCGACTTCCATGCCCGCAGTTTGGTAGAGATGGCGGGGCACATCATTATGGGGCACCTGCTCCTCTACGACTCGTTGCGGGAAGAAGCGTTTGCCCAATCTGCCCAAATCTATATCTATAAAGCAAAAGCGTGGAACAGAGCGCATGCCACTTCAATCCAAAACTTCTCCCAACCTCTTTTCAGCGCCTACCAATCGATTAAGGAGTTGAAAATTGAAAGTTGAAAATGAATCACTTCAAATTCCTAATTCCTAATTCCTAATTCCTAATTCCTAATTGATCACTCCATATGTCCAACTACAAAACCAAACTCCATAAAATCAAAGCCTTAATCTTTGACGTTGACGGTGTGTTTACAGATGGAACCGTTTTAGTTACCGAGAGCGGCGACTTGCTTAGATCGCACCACGCCAAAGATGGATACGCCATCCGATGCGCCGTACAAGAGGGATACCCCATTGGCATTATTACCGGAGGTATCTCTCAAACTATTGTCAAACGATTTGAAATGTTGGGAGTTACCGATGTTTATCTGGGTGCACGCGCTAAGTTAAAACCATTACTGCACTTTTGCGAAAAGCACCGGTTATCTCCCTCCGATGTGCTCTACATGGGAGATGATATTCCCGATTTGGAAGCAATGCACGCCTGTGGACTTTCCTGCGCCCCCGCAGATGCTGCTTCCGAAGTTATAGAGGCGGCAGAATACATTTCGTTTCTTCCCGGTGGCAAAGGTTGCGTTCGTGACGTGATAGAACAACTATTGCGGCTGCATGGTAAATGGTACTCTCCAATTGAAAGTTGAAAGTTGAAAGTTGAAAATTGAGAACTGAAAACTCCCCGTATGCTTCTCCACGATAAAATAAAAGATTGGCGTGTCATCTTAGCTTCCGGTTCACCCAGACGGTACGAGTTGTTGAAAGGGCTTGATATCCCTTTTACTGTGGAATACAATCCGCATATTGAGGAGACGATTGACCACACTCTCCTGCCCGAAGCCATTCCGCAAGCATTGGCACAACAAAAATCGTATGCTTTTCCACGCCCCCTTGCGTCAGACGAATTGCTCATTACCGCTGATACATTGGTCTTTTGTTGCGGCAGAATCTTGGGTAAACCTCTTTCAAGAGAAGAGGCCATCGAAATGTTGCACCTATTGTCGGGAGAGACGCATACCGTTTACACAGGCGTGTTTTTTCGCACCTCTAAAGCCACCCACTCCTTTACCGCCTCCACACAGGTAACGTTCACAACCCTTTTGGACGAAGAGATTGTCTATTATGTGGACGCCTGCAAACCTTACGACAAGGCGGGCGCGTATGGAGCGCAGGATTGGATTGGCTACATGGGCATTGAACACATCAAAGGATCTTACTTTAATGTGATGGGACTGCCGGTGCATTTGTTGTATCGGCACTTGGAGGCTTTTATTGCAGGCTTGAGTTAGAAATCGCGGCTACGTTGCCCGTTCCACCATTCCATCCATTGAAAACGTAACCTCTCCCTCCTCCACCATGCGGCGCAGCAGCTCTTTACTCTGTTCCGGATCGCGGTCAAAGAGGGGAATGAGTGCCTGTATATGGGTGGGGCCTGCTTCCAATTTTGCGAGGAGTTCATTCCGAATATTTTCAAGTACGGAAGGAGTGTTTTTCACTCCCTTTTTGAGACATACATCACACTGACCGCAATCCCACTTTTGCTTCTCCCCAAAGTAGGCCAACAGTTGCTTGCTCCGACACACCGTCTCATTGTGGGCGTAGAGTAAAATCGCCTCTAACCGCTCATGATAACGCTCCTTCTTGGCACTGAACTCTTTCATTGATAGAGTGATATTGTCACGCTCTATGCGATCTTCAATAAAGTATATCTGGGGAGTACGTTTTTGGGGAACATAGTTAATAATGCGATTTCGAGATAGTTGAATTAAATAATCTTTGACCACATTTTCTGAGCATTGATGTTGTTGGGCCAAATAGTTTTCGTCTATGGGCACAAAACTTGAAAAGAGACCGGGATATATTCTAAGAATCAATTTGATGAATCTATCCATTTCAATACTGTTCAACTGTACGTTGTACAATTCGTCACGGGAGACATTAAAGTGAATACGGGCGGGATGATCCGCCTCCTCGCTTAATGTAAAGTAACCTTCCTGGGTAATGCAAACGAGGGCATGCCACGCTGCACTTGCCTGCAAGTTAAATCTTTTGGAGAACTCTTGCAAGTCAAAGTCCACCACATGATCTTTGCCACACCCATATTCAATTCCATAATGAACAAAGAGGTTTTGATATACCTTTTTTATATAGGCAAAATCGGGAAAAGAGAGTTGGAAAATCTGCTTGAGTCTCTTGGAGTCGGAATTGTTTACCAATAAAACAGCATACGATTTCTCTCCATCCCTACCACATCGCCCCGCCTCTTGAAAATAGGCTTCCATACTCTCCGGAAGGTCGTAATGGCACACAAAGCGAACGTCCGCCTTATCGATTCCCATTCCAAAGGCGTTGGTTGAGACAATAACCGGCTTTATCCCGCTCTTCCATGCCTCCTGTATGGCGTTTCTATGTTCGCTGCTCATGCCGGCATGATAGGGTGCTGCCTCAATTCCGTTGGTACATAAAAAGTTGCTAATGTCCAATGTCTTTTTCCGTTCACGTACATATACGATCCCCGATCCCGCTATCCCCTGAGCGATTCGAAGCATTTGCCCCATCTTATCTTCAACCTCACGCACCACGTATGCAATGTTCCTTCGTTCAAAACTGTTTACAAATAGATTATATTCCTTAAACGCCAACTTTTCCATAATGTCCTGCGCCACTTTGGGAGGGGCAGTAGCGGTGAGCGCCATAAACGGTATGTTAGGGATTAGTTGCCTGAGCAAGGAGATATTGAGGTAAGAGGGTCTAAAGTCGTATCCCCATTGCGATATACAGTGCGCCTCATCCACCACAACCATACTCACCTCCATACTTGCAAGGCGAACTTGAAAAATCTCTGTGTGAAGCCTTTCCGGAGAGAGGTACAGAAACTTAAAGTTGCCGTAGATAGCGCTGTCAAGGGCAATGTCAATTTCCTGAGCGCTCAATCCGGAGTGGATGGCCAAAGCACGTATCCCTTTTGCCTTGAGGTTCTCTACCTGATCTTTCATCAAAGCAATCAATGGTGTAATCACTAAGCAAATACCTTCTTTCAGCAAAGCAGGTACCTGAAAACAAAGCGACTTTCCTCCTCCGGTGGGCATCAATGCCAAAAGATCTTTTCCCTCGTATGCCGCCCGAATAATCTCTTCCTGCCCCGCACGAAAATCGGGGTAGCCCCAATACTCCTTCAATATGTTTCTAAAGAGGTCTGTCATTCCCCAACAAAAATAGGCATAAATAGAGTGATTGGTATTGGAATAATTCATATCTTCGCACAAATTTTCACAAAAAACAGTATTAATATTCTTAAAATAAACTTTTTATGCAAAATTTAGATTTGAGTAAATATGGGTTAACCGGCATTAAGACCATTGTACACAACCCTACCTACGAACAGATGTTTCAAGCCGAAATGGCCTCCACCAATGAAGGTTTTGAAAAAGGAGAACTCACCAATACCGGCGCTGTGGCGGTAAAAACGGGCGTTTTTACCGGTCGTTCTCCCAAAGACCGTTTTATTGTAAAGGATGCGGCGAGCCAAGACACCATCTGGTGGGACGGCACCATCAATAAGCCCACTGACGAAGCGGTTTGGCACGACCTCAAGGGATTGGTTCAAAACGAACTCTCCAATAAAGAGGCGCTTTACGTGGTGGATACCTATTGCGGTACCAACAAAGATACCCGCATGAAGGTGCGCTTTATTATGGAGGTGGCATGGCAGGCGCACTTTGTAACCAATATGTTTATCCGCCCCTCCAAATATGAATTGGAGCACTACGGAGAGCCCGATTTTGTGGTGTTGAATGGTTCAAAAGTAACCGACCCCAACTGGAAAGAACACAAGCTCCACTCAGAGGTATTTGTGTTGTTTAACCTCACCGAGCGAATGCAGATTATTGGAGGCACTTGGTATGGTGGCGAAATGAAGAAAGGAATGTTTTCCATGATGAACTACTACCTGCCCCTCAAAGGGATGGCTTCGATGCACTGCTCTGCCAATGTGGGCGATAAGGGAGATGTGGCTATCTTCTTCGGACTTTCGGGTACAGGAAAAACCACCCTTTCGGCAGATCCAAAGCGTTACCTTATTGGAGACGACGAGCACGGCTGGGACGATCAAGGCGTATTCAACTTTGAAGGAGGATGTTATGCCAAAGTAATCAATTTGAGCGAAGAGAACGAACCTGACATTTGGCGCGCCATCAAACGCGATGCTTTGTTGGAAAACGTAGTGGTTAAAGAGGACGGCACCCCAGACTATGCAGACGGTTCCATTACCGAAAACACCCGCGTGTCCTATCCCATTTTCCACATCAACAAAATTGTGCTCCCCTCCAAAGCAGGTCATGCCAAAAAGATTGTCTATCTCTCCGCAGATGCCTTTGGGGTGTTGCCTCCGGTATCGTGCTTAGACGACAATCAGGCGCAATACCACTTTTTGTGCGGTTACACATCAAAATTGGCCGGAACGGAGCGCGGGATTACCGAACCCCTACCCTCTTTCTCTCCCGCCTTTGGCGAAGCATTCCTAACCCTTCACCCAACCATGTATGCCCAAGCATTGGTCAAAAAGATGAACGAGCATGGAGCCAAAGCCTATTTGGTAAACACCGGATGGAACGGCACCGGCAAGCGCATCTCCATTAAAGATACCCGCGCCATTATTGACGCCATTATTGACGGCTCTATTGAAGAGGCTGAAAAACGCCACATCCCCATCCTCAACCTTACCGTTCCCAAAAAGTTGAACAACGTTACGGAAGGGCTGTTAGACCCGCGAGACACATACGCAGACAAGAGCGAATGGGAAACAAAGGCACGCTCCTTGGCAGCCAAGTACATCAAAAACTTTGAACAATATTGCGATAATGATGCAGCAAAGGCATTGATTGCCAGCGGTCCGCAACTATAGTTCCATTCCTGTCCAATGATCATTTTCCAACGCTCTGAGAGTTTCGGGGCGTTTTTTTTATAGGCATAACGATTTTTTTTATAAATTTGTGGATTACTACACAAATGGTTACTATCTGTTATAACGATGAAAAAATATCAATCTTTCTCCCTTCAGAATTGGCGCCTGATTCCGCAAGCCTCTTCCATGGAGGAGAAAGATCGTTTTGCCATTGATGTAGTTGGGCGCGTACTTCCCTTTAAGACAAATAATTACGTTACAGACGAATTGATCCGTTGGGACGCTCTTCAAGACGATCCCATCTTTACGCTCAACTTTCCCAGAAGAGAGATGTTGGTGGCCGAGCATTTCAACCAAGTGGAGCGATTGATGAGTGAAGGCAATGCCGCTAAATTGAACGATGCAGTCGAAAAAATCCGTATGGAGTTGAATCCAAATCCTTCCGGTCAAGATCATAATGTTCCTGATTTTCAGGGAATACGCCTTCATGGATTGCAACATAAGTACCGTGAAACGGTACTTCTCTTTCCGCGTCCCGGGCAAACATGTCATGCCTATTGCACCTTTTGTTTTCGATGGCCTCAGTTTTCGGGCTTACCCGATATGAAGTTTTCGATTAAAGGGGATTACGAACTCTATATCAAATATATTCAAGCACATCCAAAAGTTACGGACATTCTCTTTACGGGCGGAGACCCCATGGTGATGAGCGCCTCTCTCCTGCGCGCACACATTGAACCCATGCTCTCTCCCGCCATGAAGCAGATTCGGAACATTCGAATCGGTACCAAGTCGTTGGCCTATTGGCCATATCGCTTTACTTCTGACGAAGATGCAGACGATCTGATTCGCCTCTTTGATGAGGTTATTCGCTCAGGCAAACACCTCTCCATTATGAGTCACTTTAACCACCCTGTGGAACTTTCAACAGATGCTGTTAAGGAGGCTATCTACCGTATTCGCAACACCGGTGCACAGATTCGCACCCAATCGCCCGTGTTGAGGCACATCAACGATGACCCGGACATTTGGGCAGAGATGTTACGGAGAGAGGTGGAGTTGGGGTGTGTACCCTATTACATGTTTGTTGCACGAGACACGGGAGCCAAGCACTATTTTGAACTCCCTTTGGCTCAATGTCAAACCATTTTCAGAAAAGCGTATCAAAAGGTAAGCGGGATTTGTCGAACCATTAGAGGCCCCAGCATGAGCGACCATGCCGGCAAAATCCAGATTCTGGGGGTAAGCGAAGCCGGAGGAGAGAAACTCTTTGTACTTCGCTTTATACAGGGACGTAAACCCGATTGGGTTGCCACTCCCTTCTTTGCCAAATTCAGCGCCACAGCCACCTGGTTTGATCAACTTGAACCCGCCTTTGGGGAGAAAGAGTTCTTTTTTGAATCGGAACTAAGCAGTTACCTCCGTGATGCGCTTGAACGCGACACCGGAGCATATTGATCTGTATTAGTGTTTTTGCGTATGATGACTTTCCAAAAGAGCCCCTATATATTGGAGAATGTAGCCACAGGGCGGAAGTTTGACGATTTGGGTTGGCTATTGAGCGATCCGCAATACTCTCAACCCTCTTTGATCAGGGCAATTTATGAAAAAAAAGAGCTGCAACTGAAGGAGGAGGAGTATGGCTTCTATCGCTATGCCGTCTGGCTTCCGGTAAGGCGCTATTTGGCGCACTCCGCCGCACCCATTACCTACCGCAGCAATGCGCTTGCCAAGAGGCTTGGCTTGAAGAATCTCTATATTACCTTTAGCGGTTATTGGCCTCAAAGAGGAGCGTTGATGGAGACGTGCTCTTTTAAAGAGACGGAAGCATACGCTGTTTGCGGACGAATGGAAGGCGAGAGAGGAGCGAAGCGTTTGGTGGTGGCTTCCGCCGGAAATACCGCCAGAGCCTTTGCGCGCATCTGCTCCGACAACCATATCCCGTTGTTGCTCTGCGTCCCGTATGACTGCCTTGATGCCCTTTGGTTTGGTCGCCCCATTGATGAGTGCGTCCGATTGATTTGTACGCCCGCCGGTAGCGACTACTTTGACGCCATTCATTTGAGTCAAACCATCTGTTCGTTGGATCTTTTTTGGGAGGAGGGTGGTGTGTTTAATATTGCTCGCCGAGATGGGATGGGCGTGACGGTGCTCTCTGCCGCCACCCATATTGGAGCCATTCCCGACTACTATGTGCAGGCAGTGGGAAGCGGAACGGGCGCCATTGCGGCTTGGGAAGCCAGCCTGCGCCTCATAGAAGATGGTCATTTTGGAAATAACAAAATGAAAATCATTGCCATACAAAATCATCCATTTACCCCGATATTTGACGCGTGGAATAGAGGGCGCCGTAACCTCCTTCCCCTTGACGACCATCTTGCGCGCATCCAAATCCACGAAATAGCAGCCAAAGTGCTCTCCAACCGAAGACCTCCCTACTCTCTGCCCGGTGGCCTGTTTGATGCCCTTTCCGATTGTAACGGCACAGTCTCCAAGGTAACCAATCAGGAAATTGCACAAGCAGCGCTCCTTTTTGAGGAGACGGAGGGTATAGACATTCATCCGGCAGCAGCAGCAGCATTGGCCGGATTGCGGAACGAAGTGGCCAAAAGTACAATCAATAGAGATAAAGTGGTGATGTTGAACATTACGGGGGGAGGCGAAAAACGCTACAAAAACAACCGCCAACTATATTATCTCCAACCAAAATACACGCTTTCGGCGGATACCTCCGCCGACGAGTTGTACCGACTGCTGCATTATTGCTGAGGCGCTGCTGCACTAACCTCAGTTTAAAAAGTGATTAAAAATCAAATAAATAGAAACTCAGACGGAAGTTTATCGGACATTAGTGAGTAATGAATAAAAATTTATTCTTAACTTTACTCCGTAGTATTAAAACAGACCACTATTATAAAATAGATGAAAAGGATTCTTTTTTTGACGGCTGCAGCAGCATTGGCGGCTCTCTTTGCGGGGTGTACCAAGAGTGAGGGAGAGGCCCCTGACGGGTTGGGCAAGATCAGTTTTGCTACGTCCCGTACGTGGGTGATTAGCGGGGCAGGTATTACCCAGACGTGGTCAGATGTGGTAGTGGCTTCGGGGGCAGAAAACAAGACCACCTTTGATGGCGGTGGCCCTGAGTTTGACACATACACCTACGTTACTAAGGTCGATTGGCGCAACAATCCGGGCTATCCGGGCACCCTTTTTTCGGGGGAGGCGATGATGAAGTACAAAACCTATCTTTGCCCTGACGGTTGGCGCGTGCCCACTCGAGAGGATGCAGGCAATATGTAGGCGCTTGTCCTGGCCCATATATAAACCCGAACGGAACAGTGGATAGTCAAGGGTATTGTGGTATTTACTGGTCGCAGACGCCGGAACCGTCAATGCCCGATCGCTATGCAGTGATATCCTTTGGTGCTCACGGTTTTGCCGGCCGGGGTGCTTCTTGTCCGTGGAATGGCGTTTCTGTTCGTTGTGTCAAATAACATGAGTAACCCTCCATTGAAGGCAAACGTTTGATGGAAAAAATCTGTACATGACAATCAAACTCCCCTCCTTTTTTCGCCCCAAGTTTTTTGACCTCTTTACAGGGAAAGAGACGTACAATCGAAAGAGTTTTCTCTCAGACCTCGCTGCCGGAGTGATTGTAGGCATTGTGGCAGGTTTCATTATCTCGTTCTTTGGCGGAAGCCACTTTTTGATAGGAGGGCCTACGGGAGCTTTTATTGTGATTGTATATGGAATTGTGCAACAATACGGAATGAACGGACTCATCATTGCTACCGTATTGGCAGGGGCGATGTTGGTGGTAATGGGTATAGTAAAATTGGGGACGATTATCAAGTATATCCCCTACCCCATTATCGTAGGATTTACCGGTGGCATTTTGGAATTTCCAACCAACCTGCGGACTTCATTCCCAAATGGGGCGCTATCTTTCATCACCTCTCCAATATCAATATACGGGCGTGAATTGTTCTCGCCTATTGATTTTGGGATACATCTATTTTTTCAACGTGCCGAATGACCTGACCTTCGTTTCCCAAACCTTCGATGACTACAGAATAGGAAGTCGGCTCGTCTGAAGTGTAAAATTCAAACTCAGCACTTCCGCGGTTATCTATCTCTACTACAGGTTGCCAGTGGATGGTGGTGCGCAGATCCGGCTTGCTGTTATAGCGTTGTGCTTCGGATTCGTATTTTGGAGCGTAAAATTCTGCATACTGTTGATAACCAATAGGATAAAATGATTTTATGTGAGAAAATGTGGAGGAAATATTGCGGATATCTTCGGCATTTCTTGTAAAAATGGAGATCACTCCATACATACCGGACGAACCAAAAGCTGCTGATGCAGAGCCTGTTAAAATATCAATATGAGCAACGTCAATCATATTGATACCATCAAGGGTATATACATACTCAGGAGGAGAACTTGCTACCTGAACCCTAAAAGGCAAAGGCATATCATTAAACAGTACCAATGGAAGGCCGTCGCTAAATGTACTCCTGCTTGAGCGGACAAGAGAAACAAGTTTTCCCGCCACCTGCACACCATGAAACCGACTTAATGCCTGATATATACTGAGAGAGGGAAATCTATCCAACTGCTCTTCGGTAAGAGAGTTTTGAGGCTCCGGTGGAGCATAATAATACGATCGTCTGGGCACGGGTGCCTTTCGGTCGGCGGTGACTACGGCCGCAGACAATTGTGTTATCCGAATTCCACCTTCGTAGAGATATTGTTGTTCCGCTTTTTCGACATATTGGGCAAACTGACTTTTGTTTTGCTCGGCATACGGTATAAAAGATAATGTTCGCTTCGGAAAAATCTCTTTATCCAATTGCAGCTCCATATTTGTTAAACCTCTTCGTGGCGTCACACTCACTATAAACCGCGTACTGTCGGGGAACTCACCTGTGGGTATTTGAAAACGGCCATTCTTATCGGTATTAGCGCTGTTGTAATAGCCATAAATAAGCGATGAAACGGAGACTTCCACCTCTTCAACAGGCCTGCCTAATTGCTGACTCTTAACCACACCAGAAACCTCCGTTCCCAATTCCAAAGGAAATGTAGGCCAAGTGTATTGTCCCTGCACCACATTGGTTAAATTGAAGCGCCTCCAACCCTGAGTAAGCATTAATAAATCCAAAGCCTGTGAGGATTCAGATCTATCCTGGAAGTAATAAGCCGGATTCTCTATGTCTCCTCGCAAGTCGGATGTAAGCAGGAGTTGGGTCAAGATGTTGGTTGTGGAATCGGGTGTTACTTCTCTGTCAGATGTGACCGATACGGAAAAGTTGCCGGAGATCGGCTGACCGTTGTTGTCAGATATAACCACTCTGTTTTTAACCAACGAACGGACTGTATATCGTTCTTTGTCTGTCTGATATACAATCTGCGCCTGATCGTTATTGTTCACAAATACCAATCGCTCGCTTAGCGGATTCAGACCAGCGTCAAACAAGATCAAATGCAACACGCCTGATGGGAAAGATACTTTGGCGATTATCGCTGCATTTGTTTCATGATTCCATTGATCAATCAAATGGATCATCCCGCGGGTATGGGCCAACAGGTATAGTTCCTCTTTTTTTTCGACTCCTGCGGGCTTACGCACCGAGATATGAAGATGATCTCGTATCTGATTTACAGCAAGCACATATCCATGATGAACGGCTGCGGGAAGTTCGAAACGCTTAGATTGTCCTCTGTCATTTTCACAAAGAGCGTAATAGGATTCCCCTGATTGAGCGGCGATCATAAAAGCGCCCATGCCTAAGTAATCAGATGTAAAGCGTGCTACTTCAACCCCTGATCGGTTAAAGACCACGCCCGACACCTCTGTGGCTTGACCACTCGATTTCATTGCCTTGACCCCGACTTTACAGGGCATACTTTCCATCAGAAAACCTCCTTCGGGATAAAAACCAACGTCAAAATCGTGGTCGGAAACGGGAGTTGTTCTGCCGTTGTTGACGCTCACTTTGACAGATTGAGGATCCCCAATATGAATATTCTTTGTAAAGAATTCCTCTTCTCCCTGATTGCACATAAATGCAGTGTAGGCCCGCAGGGTATAGTCATCCTCCAAAGCGTCATTGGGAATCAACAAATAACCGTGATAAGCCTCCTCTGTTTCGCGTATCTTGACGCGGGTTATCACCGAATCTAAGGAATTGATCAACTCTACGTAAACATATTGACTGATAGAAGCGGGTTCATGGGTCATGGCATCGGCAAGATAAACTCGGAACCAGATTTTTTCTCCGGAAATGTAATAGGGTTTATCGGTATGTACATAGATCTTTTCCTGTGGAAAGATTTTCAATTGGTTACGAAAAGTAAATGCCAAACTGTCCGGTACGCTACGCTGGGCGTAGAGTGAAAAAAAAGTACCGCAAAAAAAGAAGAGGACGAGCTGTCTTTTCATCTAAGGTAAACTATCTTGGCGTAAAGTTCACGCAAAATAACACATAATTGCCTCCTTGTGTCATTTATTAAACACTCAGAGGCAATTAAACAAATGCATTTATCATGCGCGCTGAAACATCTGAAATAATCAGGCGTAAAGTAATTCAATAAAAGTGCAACAATTCGTAAACAGAACGAACATAGACTTACTATACACAGCCAAAAAGAGTTGTGCACTCATAACCGGAGGGGCAAGGTGGAATTCCAGGCACCCCACAAAGATCTCCGCTCCATCCTTCCCCATTGAGTCCCCAGCATTTCCCACGACAAGGAGGATTGGGGCTTCCGCCTGTAACCGTTCTCATTTCTTTGTTAGAAAGAGATTCGGTAACACTTCTTAAATTAATTCGTTTCATAAAAATAATGAATTAAAAGTTAATAACCCACATTCAAGTCACAAATGCAACTTTTCTGTTCCGCAAATGTAGTAAAAAATATTCATGAGGTGTCAAGAAGTTGAGTTTTTTTTCTTGGTCTATTATTTAACTTGTCCTTTAGATATTTAACATATTGGTTATCAATTTCATTAAAATTAGTTTTCTCAGGGATATATTGTCTGATCAGCCTGTTTGCATTTTCATTACAGCCTCTTTCGTAAGATCTGTAAGGGCGGGCAAAATAGAAATCGATTTTCAAACTTGAACTTATATATTTGTGTTCCGCGAACTCTTTTCCATTATCTGAAGTAATTGTGTGTAATTGACTTTCAAATGATTTTAGTACTCTTACCGCATTAGAAGCGAGTTCGGATGCGTTTTTTCCGGATAGTTTTACAATCCACTCCATCAAGCTCACACGGCCGGTAATGGTTAGCAAAGCCCCTTTATGATGCTTACCAATAACCGTGTCGATTTCAACATCGCCCTTTTTGAGCTATCTATTTTTCTCGCTATTTTTGTAGATCAGTAGTAAAATAAAAATTTATTCTTAACTTTACTCCGTAGTATTAAAACAGACCATTATTATAAAATAGATGAAAAAGATTCTTTTTTTGACGGTTGCAGCAGCATTGGCGGCTCTCTTTACGGGGTGTGCCAAGAGTGAGGGAGAGGCTCCTGACGGATTGGGCAAGATCAGTTTTGCTACGCCCCGGACGTGGGTGATTAGCGGTGCCGGCATTACCCAAATGTGGTC